>ERZ507065.193-NODE-193-length-54258-cov-6.476136_pt1 | contig 54258 bp, 32 predicted proteins | sample MGYA00513785_ERZ507065 | MGnify/ENA metagenome assembly ERZ507065
ACCTCTTCTTTTTATGAGATAAAAACTTATCTCATTCTCAATCACTTATAAAAAATACGTACTTTCACGTCCTAAAACAGCCACTTTTACACACCCATGATTTACGTCCGCCACCCTTCAACCGCCTAACTCACTGTATACAAGCAATATAGCCTCAACCTCTCATAACTCAAGAATTTCGCACCAAAGATTTCCTCGTGCGCCGAGCTCATAGTATTGAGCGTTAGAAATGCAAATATTGTCATGGCAAGAATGTTTTCCAAGCATTCTTGCTCAATATCATTTTGAAGTACCAATTTTTTAGTAAGGATCATCTCCTGATAATATTTCATCTTTAGAAGGAAGAATGATAGGATTAGGAACAACTACCTACTCATTAATTCACTTCTTTCCCGTCATTTTATCGTTTACTTAACGCGTTTATGCAAAAAAAGCATGAAAAAGCACAGTTATCCTCCAAGTTCTTCAGCAAATGAAGGAAATTTATTATCTTTGCATTACTTGGAAGAATCTATCATTCGTCCATGACTCAAAATAAATTATAGAGATATGGGAATCGAGAATCTTATCAGCGAATGTACTGCATACGACTTCAAGTTGATGCTTGAAGAAAAGAGACCGAAAAGTTGGCTGAAGAGCATAAGCGCCTTTGCCAATGGGCTTGGTGGCTCTTTGTTCCTCGGCGTTAGCAATGATGGCATTGTCCAAGGGCTTGATGGCATTCAACACGTTTGTGAAACCATTAGCAGTAAGATTCGTGACTATATAGATCCTCTTCCTGAGGTAGAGATGATACCACTTAGAATCAACGAGCTTGATGTATTGCAACTGAAGGTTCATTGTGGAAATTACACTCCGTATTACTATGTGGGCGATGGGCAACGAATAGCCTTTGTTCGTGTTGGTGACGAAAGTATACCAGCTACAGCGGAGCAGATGGTAAGGCTGGTACTCAAAGGCTCAAACAAGACTTTTGATTCTTTGCATACTAATTACAATGTCAAGGACAACTCCTTCTCTATTCTGGCAAATTCGTTCAAACAGCGCACTGGTCAAGAGTGGAACAAGAAGTATCTACTCTCTTTTGGACTTGTGACTAACGAAGGTCACTTGACTAACGCAGGTGCTTTGTTTGCTGATGACTGCAATCTAAGTCAGTCCAGACTATATTGCACCAGATGGAATGGAATAGAAAAAGATGATGCCATTAATGATGCAGAGTTTAAAGGAAACATCTTGTTACTACTTCGAGAGTCTATGAATTTTGTCAAAGCAAATACTCGTAAAGGTTGGGAAAAACTACCAAATGGAAGGAAAAACAAACCTGAGTATGCGGAGAGAGCTGTACTTGAAGCATTGGTTAACCATTTTATCCATCGCGATTATACTGTAATGGGTGGAGAAGTCCATCTTGATATATATGATAACAAGCTGGCTATTACTTCTCCCGGAGGTATGTACAGTGGAAAAGAGGTGCAGAATATTCCTATTGATGAGATATCTTCTGACAGAAGAAATCCCATACTTGCCGATGTGATGGCGCAATTGGACTATATGGAAAAGCGAGGTAGTGGCTTGAAACGCATCTGTAACGAGACTAAGAAACTAGAATCATTCAAAGCAGATCGTATGCCTGTATTCAAATCTACTTCCAGTCAGTTTATGACCATCATCTACTCAATGGAATATGAAAACCGAAATACTATGAATTCCTTGCAAGTTGAAACCAAGATGGGCTTAAGCTGGGAGCAAGTAGGGACTAAGCTGGGACTAAGTTGGGAGGAAGTTGAGAAATTATTTGTTACGCTACAGCTGCCTACATCTATCTCCGATCTTAAAATTTTGTATGGCTGGTCAAACACTTCAAAATTCAAGGCAAAATATGTAACACCTTTGATTGAAGCACAACTTGTCTGTATGACTCATCCTGACAAACCAACAAGTCCTAATCAACGATACCTTCTTACAGAAAATGGAAAATTGTTGCTTGCAAATGAGACTAGTAAAACTGATGCTGAAGAAAATATCAATCGTCTTATTGGAAAACTAAGCGAGGAAGAAAGGAACATCGCTTTGAAATTACTACAAAAGGGTGCTAATACTGAATGATATTAATAAAAGTGGGATTGTAATGGTTAAGTAAAAGAAATCCGATCATTAGAGTCCCGTTAAAATCGGGACACTAATGATAATTAATTTAAATCATGTCCAAGTTTTTTCTTTGGACAGCTGTAAAATAAAAACCACGCATCATCTTTACAGTCTTATCCCATATTTCCTGACGCCTTCATTCATCATCTGCGATGACATAAATGACTTAAGCGAAGAGCAAATAAAAAAACAAAGGCATTGACAAGCCGTCACGACCTGTCAATGCCCATCTGATCCGATTGTGATTTATTCAAAAAAAAGACTGTTTCCTCGTTTCTTATTTCAGTTTCTGATAGCCGTAGGATGCATTATCGCCCAACTGCTCTTCAATGCGGATAAGCTGATTGTACTTTGCCATACGGTCGGTACGGCTCATAGAACCTGTCTTGATCTGACCTGAGTTGGTTGCCACAGCGATGTCAGCGATTGTGGTATCCTCGGTTTCACCGGAACGATGTGAAGTAACGGTTGTGTAACCATGACGATGAGCCATCTCTATAGCATCCAACGTCTCGGTGAGCGAACCAATCTGGTTCACCTTGATAAGGATAGAGTTAGCCGCTCCCATCTTGATGCCCTTCTCCAGGAACTTCACGTTCGTAACAAAGAGGTCGTCGCCAACCAGCTGGCAACGGTCACCGATGGCAGCTGTAAGTTTCACCCAGTTGTCCCAATCGTTCTCGTCAAGACCGTCCTCGATGGAATCGATAGGATATTTGGTGATCAGTTCTTCCAAGAACTTTATTTGCTCTTCAGCTGTGAGTTTCTTGCCGTTAGGATCCTTCTTCTTGCCATCCTTCAGCTGGCGATAATCGTAATACCACTCACCATTCTCCTGAACAGCAAACTCGCTGGCAGCGCAGTCCATTGCAATCTTCACATCCTTTCCCGGCTCATAACCGGCATCCTTGATTGCCTGACAGATGCTCTCAAGCGCATCCTCTATGCCGTTGAGTGCAGGGGCGAAACCACCCTCGTCGCCGACAGCTGTGGAAAGTCCGCGGCTCTTCAGGAGCTTTGCCAAGGCATGGAACACTTCGGCACCCATACGGATGGCCTCCTTCTCTGTAGGAGCCCCCACCGGACGAATCATGAACTCCTGGAAAGCAATCGGCGCATCAGAGTGAGCACCACCATTGATGATGTTCATCATAGGAACGGGAAGTGTGTAAGTGTTGCAGCCACCGATGTAGCGATACAACGGGATGCGGAGATACTCGGCAGCAGCATGAGCCACTGCAAGCGATACGCCAAGAATGGCATTCGCACCCAAGTTTGATTTTGTCTTGGTGCCATCCAGCTCCAACATCTTATGGTCGATAGCACGCTGCTCCAAGGCTGAGAATCCAACCAAAGCCGGAGCAATTACGTTATTCACATTCTCTACGGCCTTTAATACCCCCTTGCCACAATAGCGACTCTTGTCGCCATCACGAAGCTCCAAAGCCTCGTTCTCACCTGTTGAGGCTCCAGACGGAACTGATGCACGGCCTACAACGCCAGACTTTAATGACACCTCAACCTCTACTGTAGGATTGCCACGAGAATCCAGGATTTCTCTTGCATGAACTTTTTCAATAATCATAATACAATAATACTTTTAACTTTATAAAACTATATTCAAAACCGCATGAACACAACATCGTGTCGCATAAATACGGTTTCTTATTCCGAGTGCAAAAATAGTAATCATAAGAAAAAGCTCCAAATTCAAAGCATCCTAAAAAATAGGTAATTTTTTTAGCCACGCATTGTCTTCACAGTCTTATCCCATATTTACGGACACCTTCATTCATCATCTGTGATGGCATAAATTCCTTCCTTTTCCAGGATTTCTTCCAGAAATTCAGAAGCGTCAGCCACGCAAAGAGGGCATTCGCGAAGCACCTTTCCCGTACCCACCCCTTTGAGCAATTTGCATTGTGTTGCACCGTTGCGCTGCTTGAATTTATCCATAATCTGTCTCATGCCCTTGACGGACTTCGCCTTGTCCTGAGTGGCAAGACCGAGTATGATGCCTGCGCCTACGATGGCTCCGCAAGTTCCCTCCATATTACCCATACCTGCCGCAAAGGCATTGCCAGCATTCTTAATGGTTTCTTCTTCCATGCCGGCGAAGTCGTGATAGGTGCAGAGTACAGCCTGTGTGCAATTATGCGAACCACAACGCTTCTTCTCAGCTGCTATGTCTTTTCTTGTTTCCATATTATTATCTCCTTGTTGTTTTTATTGGTTGTTTTGATCTCGGGTACAAAGATAATGCTTTTATTATAAATACATAAAAGATATCAGCTATACATCAATAGATAATTTCTATCGTTAGAATATTTGGCGTGGCGAAAAATAATATATATCTTTGTGAAATGAAACTTACACAAGATAAGATATGGAAGAAAGTATGGTATTCAAAATAGTAGATATATCTTCCGGAGCCATAACGCTTGCCTTGGCAGCTATTCTTATTTTCTTGAAGATGCCCCAAGACATCCGTTGGAAAGCAATGCGCAGGATGCTCAGCCTTCTGTCGTTATGCTATATATGTATGGGTGTTTCCAATCTTATCACCGGACTTACTGGCGTCAGTGAGGCAGAAAACGCAGAGATGGGTATCGCAGTCCTTTTGGTGTCATTCTTTCAGGCGTTGTTCTTCACTGCTACATGTCTTGCATTTGTAGCACCCTCTAAGGTTGGAGTGAGATGGTTGACGGCAAATGTTGCGGCTGCTTCGTCAGCATGCATAGTCACCATATATGCGTTGATACGATGCAAGTGGGCAATAAATTATATATGGGTGATAGATATATTGCTATATATCTTACAACTTGTATATTATTGCATTTTGTTCTACAGAAGCTATGCTGGATGTCAGAAAGTGCTTGAAGACAACTATGACGATGAACTCTCGAGTGGATTGCGTTGGATAAGAAACTGCTTTTTAGGTGCCCTTACTGTAGGCGTCAGCGCATTGCTTTTCGCTATGTTTCGTATGGGTGATGTGATGTATTTGATTTTCACGAGCATTTACACCTTATATTATATATACCTTGTGATCTGTGTCATCAACTATCGTATAGAGGCAGGGTATATTGTTAAGGTAGTTACATTGGACGAAGTCTCACAGGAAATTCCAGATAAATCGCCTGATGAATCGCATTTCGACGAGCAGAATTTGCGTGATGCTATAGAGAAGTGGGTGAGTGATAAGCAGTATGTGAAGAACGACCAGACCGTAGAGGAGATAGCCTATGAGTTGGGCACAACACACACGGTGCTCAAGTGGTATTTCACCAATCGTATGCACACTACTTTCCGCACTTGGCGTATCTCGCTACGCATTCAAGAAGCCAAACGTCTGATGCGTGAAGAAAAAGTAGCGGCATCGGTTGTCCATAAGATGGTTGGCGTGGCAGACAAGAGCAACTTCCACAAACAGTTTCGCCAAGTTACTGGCGTTACACCTAAAGAGTATGCAGAAAGAGCTTTGGGGGACGAGTAATGATTATTCCCCCTCAATAAAAGCAAATCATAGAGAGAATCGTGGTATTCCAGCTTTTTCGTTGGAATATCACGTTTTTTTGTGGTATTTCGATTGTCCTACTGAAATACCACTTTTATACAGGTGGGTTATTGTTTGTAAAACCGTAAATTTGGACAAATTTATCAAATTTAAATCATTTAAAACATTTACTATGGCACATTTTTATATTGTCAATTACGACTCGCCACCCCCTTCACTACGAAGGCGGTGTGGCAGTATGCTTATCAGGTTTGTGCTGGCATTGTTGCTGGCATTGGCACCTGGTGCGTCGTGGGCAGGTGAACATTTCTACAACCTCGACCATGCCGTGCATCTTCACCCTAACGTTAATGAACCTTACATCAACATCTATCTATGTTTTTACGACACCAATGGTAAGGACGGATTCTTCACGCACGATGGTGGAGGACCTGCCATCTACGTTGACGGGCATCTCATTTGCCATGCCGACTGGGAGTTGGCATGGCCTGGAAACGGCAGTGGTAACAACGACGGTCTTGAAGATCAGAGAGGAAACAGTGGTTGGTGGGGCAACACCTATACACGCACAGTAAAAGGCACCAAATACACCGTACGTTTTTGGGACCCGCGCAAAGCAGGTGGCAAATTCTATGTCTTGCTATGCATAGACATGGACAATATGGAGGTGGGCAAGACCCACACCGTAACAGTAAGGGGAACGTGGAGAATCAATAGCGGCACTACGCAGTTGGAGAGCAAGACGTTCAATATTGGTGCTGTCAATATCCCTTCATGGTACAGCACAAACTTTAATCGCACCAACTACAACACTGTGGAGGCCAATGGAACGGTATTAAGTAACTACGGTCCAACTACGGTGGCTGCAAAGAATCCTATTGTAGTAGGAAAAGGAAGCGAAGCTCTACCTACTAAATACATCAATCCATCATCACTTCCTGCATCAAAAGGTCTCGGCAAGGGTACGACAGCATGGAGTGGTATGAATATGACATACGACGACAGCAATGAGAAGACGTATGGCAACCGTATAGTGCATTACCAACATTCATTTGATGTAATTCCGTCGGGGCAACAATCGGCGCGAACAAAATGTACATTATGGAAATGGGACAGAGCGTATTTACAGGATTTCGTAAAGCCTGCCAATATTACAGCACAATCCGATGTATGGAAGAAGCAGGTGACCATTACTTGGGAAAATTTTGACGAACACAGTTCCTTCGAGGGAACGTGGTCTGTCTATCGCTATCCCAAGGGTAAACCTGAAGCGTCTAAGGTTATCGCCCAGAAGCTAAGCGTCAAGACGCACAAATACACCGACGACATACCTGACTACGACTCCGACTATGTGTATGAGGTGGCCTTCATTCCTACAGGTATGCCGGACGGCAAGCGCATAGAGCGACTTGTGGGCAGCATAACAACGCAAGTAACACGCAAGTTCACCATCAATGGACTTGACATCGATGCGGAGAAGACAAATGACAAAAGCATCACTATCAAGTGGAACAACCAGGAGTTTAAAGGCAACGAAAACTATGTTTTCAAGATTCTGCGTGCCGACGGCGATACCATCAACTGGGAAGAGATAGGAAGCGTAAGTGTCAGCAAGAAGAGTCAGACGCAATACAGCTATACCGACTCAAAGAACCTGCAGGCATGCCACACCTATTTTTATAAGGTGCAGACCACCATGCTTGAGAACCATACCTTCGTGTCGGAAAACTATGTGATGGGCAACCTTTTGGGCGAGTCGCAAGTGACGTCGCTGACAGCCACCAAGGGTGACTACAATGGTCTGGTGAAACTCTCGTGGGAGGTTCACCAGGTAGGCAACAGTATTACGCGCTATGAGCTTATGCGCACTGTGAAAGGCAAGAACAACTGGGCCACCATCTACAAGACCAGTGGCATAGCCTCTTCCTATTATTATGAGGACAACACCGCCCTGCCTGGCCAATACTACGACTACAAGGTGCGCAGCATAACCAGTTGCGACGAGCAGGAAAGTTATCTGGAACGTGGCACCGATGGCTTCTGTCGTTCTACGGGCATCGTGTCGGGACGCATAGCCTACGGCACGGGCACAGCCGTTGACGGTGCTCGCGTAACCCTCGTGCGCAACAATGATAACGCCAGCGACATCTGCCAGTTCTATTCGCTGCGCACGTCCGGTTCGGGCGACGGCGTGTTCCTCGCCCTTAGCAGTGACGCTCTTAACAGCCAGTTTGGCAGCAGTGCCTATTCCGTGCAGATGTTTGTCCGTCCAGACGACAGTCAGACAGGTTCGGCACCCACACTCTTCGACCTTGGCGGCAAGCTGCAGCTGCAGCTCGGCACCATGGATGAAGCCAAGGGCTATCCGCTGCTTCTGAACAACGGCACTGATGCCACAGCCACCGGACTTTACCTTCCGGCGAGTGTCTTCACTTCGCTCACGCTTTCGGTGGATGCCAATGGCCAGGCATCAGTCACTACTGTTGATGCCGTGGACACCATGTCTGTGGCCACAGTGCCAGGCATCTGCAAGGTAAGCTTCACTGCTTCCGAAAAGACGGGGCTCTGCTTAGGCGGAAGCTATGAGCCTTCTGCCGACCGCACCTTCAGCGGATACATTGACGAGATGCGTGTCTTCAGCGGAAGGGCACTCACGAAAGCTGATATCCTGAAGAACTACAACCATTCGCTCACGGGCACCGAAGACGGACTCTTCGCCTACTGGCCGGTGGATGAGGGCATATACAATCAGACCACTGCCTACGACTACTCCAAGACCAGTGGCGTGGCCAATGGCAACCATGGTCAGTTAGGCCCATCTACCACGACTTCCAACACCGTACTCCCTACAGAGCATCAGTTTGGTATCTTCGGCATAACCGATGCACAGGGCAACTTCGTCATACGCGGCGTGCCTTTCAATGGCGACGGCACCACATACATGGTTGTCCCCAGCAAGGGCATACATGAGTTCTCGCCCAATTATTCCACACGCTACGTCAGTGCCTCGGCACTCGTTCACAACGGTGTCGACTTCGAAGACGTAAGCTCATTCCCAGTGAGCGGACGCGTGGTATATGCCGGAACCAACTATCCCGTCGAGGGAGCGCAGTTTACCGTAGACGGTACGCTCTGCAGCAAGGACGGCGAGGTAATCACCACCAATGCCAACGGCGAATACACCATCAGTGTGCCCATCGGCGACCATTATATAAAAGTGTCGAAGACCGGTCATGTATTCAATAACGAAGGCCGTTATCCTGCCGATCCTAATGAGGTAGGCACACGCCTCACCTTCAATCAGGAAGTGAAGGGACTTGAGTTTGTCGACGCTACGCTTGTCAATTTCAGCGGCAAGGTGGTTGGCGGTGACATCGAAGGCAACAAGGCCGTAGGTTTCGGCTTGAGCAAGAACAATATCGGTGTTACAGAACTTGTTCTCACCCCCACCAACACCGTCTATAATCTCAATATGCTACGCAAGACCACGGGAGGCGTGGTGAGCTACGAAGTAAATCCGGAGACTGTGGAGGTGAAGTCGGCCACCGACACCATCGCCAGTCATGCATGGCGCGGTGCTGGCAGTGCCGATGCCAAGAAGATAATCATCCGCACCGACTCCAAGACGGGCGAGTTTTCTGCTTTGGTGCCGCCGCTGATGTATAAGGTGGAGGCACAGAAGGTGGTAGCTACGGGCGAGACAGTGGGCAGTTCGGCCACTGTGGACCTCACCAATCCGCTCGAACAAATGTCCGACACGCTCTACAACAGCAACAAAGAAGTGGAACGTCTCTATACCTACTGCAAGAAACTGGCTGTGACATATCACAGCAATCCGCAGTTTAATGTCATGCAGCGGGGCAACGACGACGGTGCGTTCGGCATCAGCGAATACACCGTTGCTGACGAACTTGGCAGTATGAAGGTCAGCGACATCTATTCCACAGCTACGGGAAAGCCAGTCTACAAGTATGGCGCTCCGTTGTTTATAGAGATGGACTCTTATACCTTCGACATAGACGCCTTCGAGCAGTACGTCAACAAGGATGACAAACAGAACCACGTAACCGAAAAAGTGCCGTTGCGCAATCTTGAGGTTATCGTAAGCAACGCCCTGTCGTCAGAACAGAGTGTCTACGCCGAAAACAATCCGCAGGGCGGAACACCCGGTGAGGTGGGACAGATGGTCAACAATACCCTTGTACTCGACTCTGTAGGTCATGCCACCTATATGTGGAAGGCTGGCCTGCCAAACATCACCGCACCATATAAGCGCACCATCTCGATGAGCTACGACATCAACGACCGCGCCTATATGTGGGATCCCGCCGGCGACGGCACCAACATGCAGGAGGGCATCATCCTCGGATTCCTGCCTACGGGCAACAACTTCGTTACCGAAGGTCCGACATTGCTGCAGATGATTCTGCGCGACCCACCGGGAACAGCTTCCAGCGCCCAGTGGACCACCGGTACTGTCAAGTCGAAGTATTCATACAAGGGAAACACCGTCGTTACAGACAATAGTCTTGAGTTGGTGAGTCATTGGGGCAACAAGACATCCCTTGGAAGCGGAATCGGATTTATCGTCATGACCGATGTAGAGAACAAGTGGGATGCAGGTTTGGGAGTGAAAATATCTAACGTGAGTGAGGATGGCAACTCATGGACAAGCACCGTGTCAACCGAGAAGGTTATATCAACCTCTGCCGAACCGGAATACGTAGGAGCCAACGGCGACCTCTTCATAGGAAGCTCCAACAACCTCATCTACGGACTTGCCCGAAACCTCACCTTGCGTCGTGACGGCAGCGATGTAACGCTTGGCGTGAAAGATGCATATACCACAGGACTGCAGTTTAAGACAGAGTTTGCCTACAGTGCCAACTACATCGAGAACGTGCTCATACCTAACCTCATCAGTCTGCGCAATTCAAAGCTTACCTATGTTGCCAACGTCAACGACTTCAAGCCGAGTGGCGACAGCGTGGTTTATCTCACTACGCTCAAGCCAGAGGACATTGGCTATGGTACGAACAATAATGACAAGATATGGGGTAAGGACGCTGTGCTCTCGTCAACAGGCAGGTCGTACACCATGAAGATAGGCGACCCCACGAAGTCGTGCAACGACGAGATAGTATGGTATAACGACCAGATAGAGAACTGGCAGAAATGGCTTGCCGTGAATGAGGAGGAGAAGGTAAGGGCCTATGAGGACCGCGACGAGAACACCAAGAACTACTCGTTTGATGCAGGCTCGTCCATCACCTACACCGCTACCAACGAGAACGGCAAGGGCAAACAGTATGAAAATAATTTCACGGGATTGGCTCATGTAATTGGTAGAACAGGATTCCAGATTGCTGGAGTAGGTATCACTGCAACCGTAACCACCGATACTGGCGGCGGCATACACACCTCAGGTGAAGAAACCGAGACCGAAACGTCCACGTTCAGCTACACCCTCGCAGAGACAGGCGATGATGATGCCATCACAGTGGATGTGTACGGTTACGGCAAGTATTCGCCCATCTTCCGCACACGTGGCGGACAGACGTCAGGCCCGTACGAGGGTGAGGCGAAGACCAAGTATTATCGTCCTGGTACCACCATCATGGAAGCAACAATGCAAATAGAGGTGCCAAAGATTGATGTTGATGTGGCCACCGTTACCGACGTACCAGCCGGACAGGCCGCCAATTATACGCTGCGTATGATGAACGAGTCGCAGACCAGCGAGGATGTCTACTACAAGCTAATGATGATTGACGAGACCAATCCTGACGGAGCCAAGCTGACCATTGACGGACAGCCGCTAACTGACGGCCGCCTCATCAAGATTCCTGCTGGCGAAACCGTCACCAAGGCTTTGCAGCTGACGCAGACCAATCTTGGCATACTCAACTATGAGAATGTGGGCATCGTGCTCGCCTCGCAGTCGCAGTACGACAACACAAGCACATGGGAGCAGATAGCCGACACGGTGTATGTCACAGCCCACTTCGCTCCGTCGTCATCAGCAGTGGACATGAGTCTTTCGCGTACTACCATCAACACGAGTGCGGGCGAGAAACTGACCATCTCGTTTGATAAGTTCGACAGAAAGTATCTCAACCTAAAAGCGTTCCGCATACAGTATCAGAAGCAGGGCGATACCGACTGGACACTGTTGAGAGAGTATGTCGTCGACAAGAAAGACCTTACTGCCAACAACCAGATGCTGCCGGAAGGCTCTACAGTAAGTTACGACCTCGACATGCATAGCTACAGCGACGGCAAGTATCTGTTCCGCGTGGTGTCTGTATGCACTTACGGCACCAGTGAGATATACAACACCAGCAAGGAGATAGCTCTGGTGAAGGACATGCAGAAGCCGCGCGCCCTCGGACTGCCAACACCTACCAACGGTGTGCTTACAGCAGGCGATGATATCAGCCTTACCTTCAGCGAGAATATCCTAAAGGGCGAACTCACCAAGGACATGAACTTCCTCGTAACGGGTGTGCTCAATGGCGCCAAGGTGGACCATGCCACCGCACTCTACCTTGCGGATATGGCTGAGGCTGCTAAGACCGAAGCTGACATCAATCTCTCAGACAAGAGTTTCGCCTTCGACCTTTGGATTAATGCCAAGAAGTCGGGCACCATACTCAGTCATGGTAGCGGTGCTTCGAAGTTTGCAGCAGCCATCAACGACGACAGCACACTGACAGTCATCGTAGGCACTGACAAGTATACATCCGTCAATGCCATGCCTTTGGGCAAGTGGGGCTACCTGCATATCGACTATGAACGCACAACGCCAGGCGGACTGCTGAATGCAGCAGTGACAAACGACGAAAACACCGTCAGTCTGTTTGCAGACACGCCAGTGGCAGAGTATACCGGTAACGGACCTCTTGCAGTGGGTCAGAATCTGGGTGCAGCTATTCATGAACTGTGTCTGTGGGATGAAGCGCGCAGCATAGATGAATCGCTTGCCGACCGATCTAAGACCAAGCAGCCGTCCACCCGACATCTTATAGGCTACTGGAAGATGAACGAGGGTGAGGGTACAGCTATACGCGACTACTCTCGTTCGCGCAATATGACAGCCGCTGCCGAGTCATGGTATATCAACAATGAGAACAAGGCAGTGAAGCTCAACGGTACCAGCCACGTCGGTGTGATGATGGCAGAGTGTTCGCCGCTCTCAACCGATGACTACGCAGTGGAGTTGTGGATGCGTGCAGGAAAGCAGGATGGTGAGGCACAGATTATGCATAGCGGCGAAACCGGACTATGGCTCAACGCTGCCGGACAACTACGTCTTACTTCTGCTGACAATACCTTCGAGGCAAGCAATGCTCCGCTCACTGACAACGCATGGCACCACGTGGCGTTCAATGTGCTGCGCAACGGCAATGCAGCTGTCTACGTGGACGGTGCCCGCACTCTTGCTATCAGCGCACGCAAGGTGGGAGGCATAGCAGCCGACTCGCTCTATGTGGGAGCACGACGCGGAGCTGTTGATGAGGCGACGGGCAAGCACACTTTCGACCGTCAGCTCACAGGACAGGTGGACGAGTTGCGTGTTTGGAACGCCACAATGAACGCCGAGTTGCTACGCACCAACCGTAAGGTGCGCCTCACGGGTAAGGAACCCGGTCTGGTGGCATACTATCCTTTTGAGAAAAAGACCCTTGATGCCTACAATCAGACGGTGACAAATGGTTCGGATATCGACCTCGTCACAGGCAAGCATACTGCCGTGAGCGGCAAGAACATTGCCTATACAGATGAGGCTCCAGCCTTAAGAACCAAGCCCACTGAAGAGAATGTGGACTTCACCTTCACAGCGAGCGACAACAAGATTGTCATTGAGCTTAATGAGGACGAGGCTGCCATCGACGGATCTACACTCAACTTCACAGTGCGTGAGGTGCGCGACGAGAACGGCAACTATTCGGAGCCGATACGCTGGTCAGCATTCGTCAACCGACGCCAACTGTCGTGGAGCGACAATGTCGTGACACTCACCAAGAAACTTGGCGAATCTCTCGCTTTCAGTGTCAAGGTGGTCAACAACAGCGGCAAACAGCAAATGTGGGAGATAAGCGGTATGCCTTCATGGCTTACTGCCGACACCGACAATGGAACCACAGATCCGCTTGTACAGGACGATGTGACCTTCACAATAGCTAAGTCGACACCGATAGGCACTTACAGCCAGACTGTATACCTTGTAGGCGGCGACGCCATTGAAGTGCCGCTGACACTCAACCTTACAGTGACGGGCGATGAACCGGAGTGGATGGTAGACAAGTCTGACTACGAAAACACGATGAACATGATAGCCCAGCTATCTATACTTGGCACGCCCAGTGCAGACACGGCCGACAAGTTGGCGGTGTTTGTAGGTGACGAGTGCCGCGGTGTAGGCCGCCCGGTATACAGCAAGCGCTATGACAGTTACTATGTGCTGCTCGACATCTACGGAAACGCTGCGGATGAGGGTACGAATCTTTCGTTCCGTGCTTACGACGCCAGCACCGGTATGGTGTATACGCAACTGGAGTGTAGCAATGGCGATGTGGCATTCACCAAAGACCAAATAGCAGGCACCTATGCCGATCCCATATTGCTCAATGCCCTTGACTATCAAGAGCAGACAACCAGCTTAACCAAAGGATGGAACTGGATGGCGCTCTATGTGCAGCCAGATGACATGTCAATGCAGACGGTACTTGCACCGATAAACGCTGAAGTCACTATGGCAAAGAGTCAGACTGGATTTATGGAATCGACAGGCTCAGAATGGTATGGTAATGAGATAATGATGAACAATAGCGAGATGTACAAGATCAACCTATCCGCCCCAGCCACACTCAAGGTATTGGGTAGAGTGGCCGATCCGTCAAGCCGTCTCATTACAGTCAAGCAAGGCTGGAACTGGATAGCCTACAATGCCACTTCCGCTATGTCGCTCGACGAGGCCTTTGCCGGAATGCAGCCCGAGGATGGCGACGTAGTGAAGGCCCAGAGTTGTTTTGCCGTATACGACGGCTACGAATGGGCAGGAACTTTGTCGCTTCTTGAGCCAGGCCAAGGCTATATGCTCTACAGTGTCGCAACAGCCGATCGTACCTTTGCCTATCCGTCGGCAGGACAAATAGACAAGACAGTAAAGGCAAGGGCAAGACGTCTGCCGCCGGCAGGCTATTTTGAGCCAGTCGACTATCATAAGTATCCCGACAATATGTCGCTTATAGCACGTGTTACCTTTGACGGAAATGAGCTACCGGGAGCTGAGATAGGTATATATGCCGGTGATGAATGTAGGTCGCACGCCTACACTAATGACGCCGGACTGGCGTACGTCACCATCCCAGGCAATGCAAAGACGACGCTCACGTTCAAGTTACTGTACAAGGGAAAGGTCTATACCTCTACTACTACTCTTGATTATGAGAGCGATGGCATAGTAGGTTCTACCTTCAACCCGTTTGTCATCAACTTCGACACAACGACAGGCATAGGCACATTGACTGTTGATGCCGACGAGAATACCGAATGGTTCACTGTCAGCGGTCAGAAACTCGGCCGGAAACCCAAAGCTGCAGGCATTTATATCCGTAAACGCTACGACAGTGAGGCACGTCGCACAGTGACAGAGACCGTAACGATAACTGACCGTGAAATTGAATGACATAACAGGATATTCATTATATTAAGTAACATAAGAATATTTTCTTCCGAATAAATTAGGGGGTATACCGTAAGTTAACGCTTACAGGTATGCCCCCTCTTCTCGTCTAAAACGATTACATTTTTCGGTCAAAAGACTTATAGAATGTATGAAAGCGCAAATTCAAAGATAACAGTTATCCTCCCTAACAAATCGCAATAAAAGTTGTCCACACATTGTCCACACACATGCAAAATATTGCCATTTTATTTTGTGGTTTCGTGCATTTGCACTAACTTTGCATAATAAATACTACAACATCTCGGGGTTGACTGGATTTGAGGTTTTCTCATGGTAAACAATCAGAAAGAAAATCCAATGAAATCAATTAAAAGCCAAGTATTTATCGGGGTTTTAGAAGATTACAGCGACTTTTGCATCTTTCCATTTTCTGAGTATTTTTCTTTTATTTTCCGACTTTTGTCCACACGTTGTCCACACATCCGAAGTTCTTAACTTTGCGTCATAACATTAAAATATTGATTATGGCCAAAAAGAAATTGTACAAGACAGCGGATGAAATCATCGCCGGCTATTCCTTGACTTCAAGCAAGGTACATCGTAAGGTTTACCTCGTCGGCAGACCATTGAAAACGGGCAATGTATCATTGGTGCGTTATCACAGTAGTGGAAGTGGAAAATTCCGTGTGCGAGAGCGCGAAACAACTGGAGTAATCCTATGCATAGAAAAGGATCAATCAGTCAAACTCGAGAATCAAGAGAAACTTAGATTACAGCAAGTGGTATGCAATACGCTAAATGCAGACCTGGAGCGTGAGGAAGCAGACTTCAAACCATTGCCAAAGACAAAGGTCTTGCTGTCTGATTATGCAAAGGAATTGGCAGAACGGTCGTTGAAGGAAACAGGTAATCGTCATAGTACCTATTCATCCATGAACTCACTTGCTCAGCATTCAGAACTATTCCGTCCACATAGTCAGCTTGGAGATATTGACAAGAAATGGTGTCTTCTCTTTATTGATTATCTCAAGCACAAGGCGTTGAATCTGAATTTTCAGCGAGCCAAAGACCCGAATAAACGTAAAGAGGTACTTATAGGACAGAATTCTCAGAACCGACTTATTGCAACTCTCAACAACGCCCTGAATACGGCGGTAAGAGAATCGTTGATTGCTCACAACCCAATGAACGAATTGAATTCGAAAGAGAAGGTTTCTGCAAAGAAAGGCACAAGAGAGTTTCTGTCTCATAAAGAGATCAACATGCTGATTAATACTCCATTCACTCATGGTAAGTATGACATCAAGCCTTCCTTCTTGTTCAGTTGCTATACCGGACTTCGTTGGAGTGACTTAAAGACGATAACAAGGAGTGACATACATACAGACGCAAATGGTAAGTATATTGACATTATAATGGTGAAGACCAAGCAGCATCTTAAGGTGTATGTACCTCAGGTTGCTTTGAATCTGCTTCCTCATGCGGTTGACAATAACACTCCTCTGTTCTGCCTTCCCAAGAATGATTATGCCAATGAGCGATTGGCTCTCTGGATAAAGGATGCTGGTATAGAGAAAAAGATAACCTATCATTGTGCACGCCATTCCAATGCAACCGTGTTGCTTAGTAGCGGCATTCCCATTGCTGTTGTAGCAAAGCAGTTGGGACATTTGAAGATTCAGACAACAGAAATCTACGCTAAAATCATGGATGAAGCTCAGGTAGGTGCTGCAAATAAGATGGACGAGTTGTTTAAATGGACTTAAAAAATATGGCCATGTTCGTTTATGTTGGGAATATATATTAACTTTGCTTGAAATATTTCACCAAATGAGCTTTATTATATTCCGCAGCCCTAGTAAACGATCATGGTCATTTTTGGCTTCTTCAGCATTATTGCTGTTTGTATTTACATTATTTTTTATTTTTCGTATATCAGGTGGCTATTGGATAGCCGCTCTGATTTTATATCTCCTTACCATACTTTTATCTTATCATCTTTGGACCAAGAAATATCCCCAATACAGCCAAGGTGAGTATCTATACATGAACCAGGCATTCCTGAAGTATAAGCGTATGGGAGTCAAGACAGATGTTGATTATCGTGCGTTTATCAGTCGCTTTAAGGATGATCATAATCCTGACACAAAAGACTACAAATATGATGCGGAAGACCGTAAGGACGAAAACTGGCGTTCTTACAATAGAGTCGTGTCTGTTCTTGAGTCTCATTCGAATCTTGTCGCGAAACTATTCAAAGCAGAATCAAGCAGAGAGTTGACCATGCAGGTGTTCCATCAGTTGATAGCCGGTGAACAAAATGAAGATGTTGAAGAGAGAACACTTGGCTCTGCAGAGAACATTTCACCTAACGAAATGAGCAATTATCCTTGTGATGGAATTGTTTCTCCATCCAATCCTTTAGGAGTTTGTTATAAGAATTTATCGTTCTTTATCACAGAGATTACGTCTACGGTGAACAATACAGTTGCGCAAGTTGGAAATGGACGTAAGGTCACTGGTCTGTTGAAGTACAATAATAGGGACGTGAATGAGAAACAGATACTTGATCTTTTCTATTGCGCATCTGTTGATAACGAGGCTATGCTTACTTTGAATGCCAACACCGCTTTTGCGTATTTGATGAACATGTTGGCAGCAAAGTCTTTTGTGTCACACGACTGGACGGCTTGTTTTTCTGACAAGCTATTGAAGCAAAGCACATCAGCTCCTGTGAATCACAATGATTTGAAAGTAGCTAAGAACAAAGCTATGACTACCCTACCAGTAGGTAGTAAATCTATCGACAATCTGATTATCACCTTAACCACACATAACAAATAGAAAATCAGGCTTTTATCGTGTAATAGTTGACTATTAATGGACTTAATCTATTATTAGTCCACTATTATTTTACTTTTTTATTCTCCCTTTTCTTTTAGTCTATCTTTGCACCGATATCAGTAACGGATGCTGGCCAGCTCCTATTTATAAACATATTAATGCAAAGATAAAAATGCCATACATAGACTTATCTGAAAGCTATGCTGAAATTCAGGCAAAGTGCCAGGAGCAGCATGAACAGTTGGCACTCTTCAAGAAAAAGAGTGACGAACAGGAAAAACGTATCCGCCAGTTAGAGTCAAAGCAGTTGGCTCTAAAAGAAATCTTGACCTTTGAGGAGGGCAGCGAGTATACGGGGATTTCTAAGAGTACATTATATAAGATGACCTCTGCACATGAGATTCCGTATTATAAGCCTCATGGCAAGTTGATATTCTTCGAGAGAAAAGAACTTGACTGTTGGCTTCGTCAAAAACCCGTTAAGAGCATGGTACAGCTTCAGGAAGAAGCAGAGAGAGCATACCTTACTTCATCATTTAATCATAAGTAGGTTATGGAGTTTGTACGTAAGAAATTCCCATTCACACGCACGCTCAATCATCTGATTGAGTCGTGCCCCGTGGAGGACAAGCTGGCGCTCATTGAGGCTTTCATCGCATATGGCCTTGATGGTATTGAGAATGAATTGCACGGTAGAGCATTCGAACTGTTTCTGCAAGCCAAGGTAGAATTAGATAAAAGCTGGAAGCTATATCGTAACGGATGCTCCAAACCAGAGACTCATCATCGTGGCGGTGCTCCTAAGAATAATCGCAATGCAGCTAAATCAACACCAAGTCAATACCAAAACAATACCAACTGTATTTCTTCTTTATCTACTAATACTACAAGTAATAATATTAATATAAAGAAAGAGAGGGACAAAGAAGAGAAAGAAGGTATGTTGGCCTTCGACGAACAAATTCTGCCAGCTTTGAATAAATGGTCTGGATATTTGTGCGAACTATATCATCGGGAACAGTCACCTTATACTATTGAGGCTTGTTATAAGAAATTGCAGGCTTTGAGTGGAGGTGATCCTTCAAAGGCTAACGCTATTGTGAATTACTGTATCAGTAGAGGATGGCGAGGCTTGTATCCGATTCCGACTTCTAATCAATTCAAAGGTCCTGTAAGTAAAAGAATGGAGACTGGCGTCACATTGAAAGACAACTCACTCTCCAAGTATGACAATCAAGAAAAGTGGTAAATTATGGCAATAATAGATTTTAGACATGCAGCTGAACGCTTGAAAGATTTCGGCTTTCGACTGAGACCAGAAAGAGTATATATCCGAATATCCGATGCAAAAATCAACTTACAAAATGGACTCAGATTCTTCATTGGCGCTCATCAATGGTTACCCGAATATGAGGAGATAGTAAGCTGGCTGACTAACAATCACGGTCGTGGTCTTTTATGTATCGGACATCCAGGTCGTGGCAAGACTATCATCTGCACCAAGATTATTCCTTCAATTATTATAGATAGCTGTAATCTCATTACGAACATATACGATGCAACTGATTTGAATAATCTTATTGATAAGATATTGAAGAACCATATTGTGTGTATCGATGATATTGGCACAGAAGGGGAATATGTTAAATACGGCGAGCATCGTGTGCCATTCGCAGAACTTGTAGATTTGGCGGAGAAAAAGGGCACACTACTGATTCTTACCACAAACCTAACTGTGGATGAACTAAGAGTAAAATACGGTGAGCGTGTGGTTGATCGTCTTAGGGCCATTACGAATGTCATTTATTTCAAAGGCTGCAGTTTAAGAAAGTAACAGTTTTGCGCTATTTTACTGTGGCTCTGATACGGCAATGGCTGTTTTCTTATTCCGGAACAGATGTAAATAACTTGTAAAAAACGCAATAAAAACAACGCATTATTAAGGATTTTAATGAATTTTGACATGATTATAGTGGATTCTTTGTATATTTGCAAATAGATTAATATGTATAAACATGGAAAGAAAAATCAATCGCATTAAAGTGATGCTTGCAGAGAAAGGCAAAACCAACAAGTGGTTATCCGAGCAGGTGGGGAAAGACCCTGCAACAGTAAGCAAGTGGTGCACTAATGCTGCTCAACCTACACTCGAAACCATGATGTTGATTGCGAAAGTACTCGAAGTAGACTTAAATGACCTCGTAAGATTCGAAGCCTTACCTGGCATTGAGGGAAAATAACAGAAAATGCAAGAACATACGCATGAGTTGAAACAGACGATGTGTCTTTTGCAGGAACATATTTAGTGCGTTAAAATTAGAACACTTTTATGACACGACAAAATATTGAGGAAATTCTCAAAATGCGATACTCTGTTTACAAGGCTGGTGCAAACGCTGGCTGTTGGGTCGATATAGATCAGTCCGGTGCATCTGATATGATGGCATATATTTTTCCAAAGTCAGGAGGTATTGCATATTATAATCTGGTGCTTGAACTGATGCGAAAAGAACATAATATGTTCACAGGTGGTGTATATTCTTTGTTTAAGATGCCAGTTCAGGTAGAAAAGGAAATTATAGAATATTTGAAAAAGGGCGAGTTTGATTTCTCTAATGCTGTAGATGATTGTTGTGCCTATTTGGAATCAATGGACACAATAGTTACTGATCATTGTTTTACATCTGTAAATATAGGTGATTTCAACGCCAATGAGATTGACATAATTCTGAGACTTTGTGCATCTCACTATAGGTACGCTTTCCAAAATAAAGTAAATAGTTATCCATATTTTGCATGATGAGAAATACTCAATACAACTATAAACTGGGTAAAGGTTGTGGACTAGTAGATGAGACTTTGACACTTCTCTCAGTCTTTCAGAAGGGAATGTCAAAGGATGAATTATATAATTATGTTCACGACACAGATGCCCTAAGTAAATGTACGGAATTACGTTGCAGAGATATAGTTAAGCTGGTCTTTTATCCACGATTTGTTTTGCGTAATTCAAATGTACCATTATGGTTGAAGCTGGTTAGAGAAAGGGGGCTTATGCTTCCTCAATTCAAGCAACTTCTAATGCTTTATTGTGCTCGTGAAAACGCAATAATGTATGATTATTTAAAAGACGAGTTTAATGACCTTCGATTGTCTAATGAATCGAAGGTTAACTCTGAAAAAATACGTGCATTTGTCGACAACATAGTTGAATCGGGTAAAGCTTGTTGGAGTGAAACAACATGTGTTCGTCAGGTTCGTAATCTCCGAGGGGTCTTGATGGATTTTGATATGATTGATTCAAAATACAATATTCTGCCTTATGAAGTTGCAGATTTTACCATTCTGTACCTTATGCATGAACTTCACTTCGAGGGTCTGTCCGATATTGCCATTTGGAATCATGAGGATTGGCAATTGTTTGGTCTTGATAAATATCAGGTTGGAGAACGAATAATGGAACTCAATTTGAAGGGAGGCTATATTGCTCAATGTACAGGTGATTTAATGACTATTTCGTGGAAATATAATTCAATGGAGGAATTTATCAATGGAACGTTATGAAGATAAAATAGAAAAGGCGCTTCAATATCTGAAACAGCCGAGCAAAACAGACGCACGAGGATGTGCGCCTATCGTCTATCTGGTATATCAGCCAGAGGATGCAATTATTTTGCGTAACATCGTAGATACATTCCTTCGCCCTAAAGCCGACTACTATGGGTTCAATGTTCATAGTGTATCAATGGGCGATTTGATTGATAAGTTCATAAACAATCACGATTATCGCGACATCTGGACAGATCCTTCTGTTGATGAAGCTGAAATGTATAACAGTATAAAGCAAGAAATAGTCAATGATGAGTATTTCGAAAAAGCCATTATTGATATTCAGAACAAATTGAGTTCAGATACACAATCTTTGCTTGTACTTCGTGATGTAGAAATGCTTCATCCATTCTATATGATGGGTGTAATAGAGAACAAAATCTACAATAAGATTCAGGTTCCTACGCTTGTTTTATATCCTGGAGAGACTCAAGGCACAGCCCGATCTTTTCTTGGGGTATATAATCAAGACGGCAATTATCGTTCAATTAACTTCTAAAATTCAGAGCTATGCATAAAATACAGGACTTATTTGATCCTTCTAAAAAACTCAATCGTGCCATTGAGAGTGTTGTCACTTTCGGAGCCAAGACCGAACAAGACCTTAGCTCTGAAATCCGTGAGTATGTGGTGACTGAAAAACTTCATAAGAACTATGAAGATGTCATTCTGGATCTACAGGAAGCCTTCGATAATTCAAGTAAGGAAGTGGGCATTTGGGTGTCTGGTTTTTATGGATCTGGTAAGAGCTCTTTCGCCAAATACTTAGGTCTTTCTTTTGACAGAAGCCTATTGATAGATGGTGTCGTTTTTGGTGACCGTTTGATGAGTCGTATTCAGGATACGGCTATCACGGCTATGCACAAGACTATCATCGCACGTCACAATCCTCAGGTGGTGATGATTGACCTCAGTACGCAGTCTGTAGCTGGTAAGATAGCAAATGTCAGTGATATTGTTTACTACGAAACGCTGAAATTGCTTGGTATCACTAAATCTACCGACCAGAAGGTGATGTGCTTCATTGACATGCTGCACAGCGAAGGCAAATATGAAGAATTCTGCAAGTTGGTAGAAACAGAAAAACATAAGACATGGGAATCTGTTGAATCTAATGACCTTGCAGCAAATCTCATCGCTGCAAGTCTGGCTCCACGTGTGCTGCCAGCCTACTTCCCTGACAGCGCAAGCTTTAAGGATATAAATTTGAATAGCGCCCTTAACGAGAAGGAACGATTTACCCGTCTATACAATCTTGTCAAGGAGAAGACCGGTAAGGACAAAATCATCTTTGTGCTGGATGAGGTAGGACAGTATGTTGCTTCAAATGTTGACCTTATCTTGAATGTACAGGGCATGATGCAGATCTTCAAGGATGAATTCCGTGGAGACGTATGGGTAATTGCTACTGCACAGCAAACACTTACGGAGGACAATCATGATGCCCAACTCAATTCAAATGAGCTCTTCCGCCTGGCTGCTCGTTTCCCCGTTAAGGTCGATATCGAGGCCAATGATATAAAGGAAATTATCACAAAACGACTCTTGGGTAAATCGCAGGAGGGCCAGTCATACCTCAAGAAGCTCTTCTCTAACAATGAGGGTGTACTCAAGAACAGCATACATCTCACCCTGCAGGAACGTAGCATATACAATCAGGTGCTGACTGAAGAGACGTTTGCCAATCTTTATCCATTCCTGCCGGTTCATATTGACATCCTTTTGTCTTTGCTTCAGAAACTGGCAAGCAGGACTGGAGGTGTAGGCTTGCGTTCTGTCATCAGACTGATCCGTGACATCCTGGTAGACAACCATCTTGCTGATGCTACCATCGGTCAGATGGCTGGCCCAGAGCACTTCTATGACGTGTTGCGTACCGACATGGAGAAGAACTCATCCAAAGAGATTGTTATTGCAGCCGATAAGGCCATACAGATGTTCAATGGCAATGCCCTTGCTGTGAGAATCTGTAAGACCATTGCTGTCATGCAGCTTTTGGATGATTTCAATCTCTCATTCGACAATTTGTGTGCCCTCCTTTACAATTTTGTAGGAAGTAACTTTGATAAGAGCAAGGTGCGTGATATTCTTGATGAAATCATGCAGTCTGACGGGCTCACACTTCAGGAGATTGATGGTAAGTACCAATTCATGACTAATGCTATCCTTGGCATCCGTGAGGAAAGAAATAAGATTATCCCCCGTGATAGCGAAAAGGCAGATGTGCTCCAGAAGCAATTGCAAGATATGCTTTCTCCTGCACCTTCGGTAAATGTATATTCGAGCAAAACAATCACTGCAGGCGTTGAACTGACAGAGCGCAACCGTCCATACAATATTCATGCGGCAACAAGCCTGAAGATTAATATCAGATTCGTGGATGGAGCATCATACAATGAAACCCACCAGTATCTTCTGACAGAGAGTACCCGTCAGGAGAATTCTCGTATATTGTACTGGCTCTGTACTCTAAGCAAAGACAAGGAGGCTATCCTACAGGAAATCGTACGTAGTCAGAATATCAAGAATCGTCATCAAAACGAGACCAACAAGGAGATTCAAGCTTATCTCCGTGCACAGTCAGATAACGCTGAGGAAAAGAAGCGTCAGCTCACACAGATTCTGCGTGAAGCTATGGCAAATAGTGAAATTATCTTCCGTGGTTCTCCTCAGCAGGTGAACGAGGAAACTTATAAGACTGTTGCCTTAAAGCAGATTGCAGAAAAGGTATTCGAAAAATATCCTTTAGCATCTACCAACATGAAGAGCGACTGTGTAAATAAGTTGGCCTCATATAGCGACATTACCACCATCCCTGCAGCACTCAATCCTTTCGGTATTATCAATACGAGCAAGGGAACGATAGACACCTCAAATGCTGCTATCGCTGAGATAAAGGATTTCATTGCTCTGCGTAATGAGGCTACTGGCCAAGACGTGGTCAATCACTTTGAACGTGATCCTTATGGATGGTCAAAGGATACCATTCGTTATATCGTCGCTCTGATGCTAAAGGCAAGTATCATTCAGATTCGTGTAGCTGGAAAAAACATAACTGTATTCGGTGATTCTGCGGTTGATGCAATGTCCACAAACAATAGTTTCAACAAGGTTAGCATTTCGTTGAATACGGAAGGAGCGTTGACAATACCTGAATTGCTCAAAGCGGCTCAGAATCTTACCAGTCTCTTCAACAGCTCACGTATCGCTCCCGTCAAGGATCAGATTGCTAAGGAAGCTTATGCCAAGATAAAGTATTACCAGCCAAGGTTTAATAATCTTATCCCAGACTTTGCCAATCTTCATTTAGCAGGTCTACAGAACATGCAACTGGCAGTTAATTATGGCCAGCGTATCCTGGATAGTGAGGGCGGCGAAGCTGCTTATCTGTTGGGTAAGGATGAAGATTGCGTTAAGTCATTCAAGTATGCAATGGACTTTATGAAGTGCAACAAGCAGGCCGGGCTTATCGATCAGCTCAAGCATATCAACCTCCTTTCCAATCAAGCCTCTACACTGCCAGAACTTACCCAGCTAAGTGACTTCAAAAAGCATGTAACGGAGGTCGGACAGGTTTATAATGACTACATTGGTAATGCAGACCTTCCTTCAATTGTTTCCGAGATTACTGACTTGCGTAACCAGATAGACAGTTACCTCACTCAGGCTTGTGTTGAATTCCAGACACAGGGCAATAGTATTCTTGGCGACTGCCGTGACGAGGTTAAGGCAATGGCGGAATATCCCCAGCTTACGGATTCTCAGAAGATTCAGATCGACACTCAGTTGGACAACCTAAATATAGATTGCAGAAGCAACACTATTGAAGGATTGCGCGAGATGGTTAATACCTTTGTCAGCTACAAGATGAACAATGTGGATGCCATTAAGAATCGTGTGCGCAATCAGGCCAAGTCAAATGCACCAGCCGTGGTTGTGACTCCTCCTGCCGATCCAGAACCACATTTCACTCCTGGTGGAGAAGAGCCAGGAAATGGTGAAGGCGGTAGCGCTGCACATGAATCTGGCATTAAGGCAAGTCAAGTTAAGTTCAAAAAGAGAATTACAACAAAGGCAGACCTTCAGGCTATCATTGATGAGTTGACCAAACTCCTGGCAACGGTTAATGACAACAACCCTGTGGTTCTCAACATAAACGAATAATCAAATTCACGAGATAGTTATGATTTCTCAAAATGCAAAGAAAGTGCTGGAACGGTTCGTCAGTTCAGCCAAGAACCTGTTGATGCAGAACGTAACAGAGCTGCTTCAACAGTACTATGGCATATGGGCTGATGGCCACACCATTCCAGTGGAACAACTTGCTAATCAAGATACCGACATTGTCCATACGGCACGTATGCTTCGCGAACGTATGAAACACCTCCTTGCAGCCCTCCCGGAAACAGAGGCGAACAAGGAGCGCCTTGCTGTGGGCCAGCTTATAGCAGAACAGGCATTTACCCAACTTAACCGCTTCTGCGCCCTTCGCATGTGTGAGGAACGTGACCTGATTCTCGAGAGCGTTAGAGCCGGCTATGATTCTGTAGGTTTTCAGAGCTATGATGCTATTGCCCAGCAAACGGGTATGCCAAAATACAATCGCTACAAGTGGTATCTGCATAGCATCTTTGACGAACTTAGTATTGAACTTCCTGCCGTCTTTGATCGTTTCTCGCCTTATGGGTTGGTATTCCCCGACGAGAACACATTGCTAAAACTGCTCGACCTCATCAACGACACACAGCTCAGCGAGTGGTATGACGAGCAGAATGGCATGACAGTAAACTTCTGGATGGAGGATGAGACTTTAGGCTGGATGTTCCAGAACTACAACTCTCTGGAGGAGCGTCGCAAGATGCGCGAGGAAAGCAACAAGCCACGCAACAGTCGTGAGATGGCTGTGCGCAACCAGTTCTTTACGCCGGAGTACATCGTCCGATTCCTTACCGACAACTCTCTTGGCCGAATCTGGTACGAGATGACCAAAGGACAGAGCCGAATAGGTGAGGAGAAATGTCACTACATGGTGCGTCGTCCAGACGAGACCATCGAGGAACGTGCCATCAAGGAGCCGACAGAGATTCTCTCTCTCGATCCTACATGTGGCTCCATGCACTTTGGCCTCTATCTCTACGAGGTGTATGAGTATATCTATATGGATGCTTGGGACAATTATCCTGAGCTGCTGATTCCGTATCGCGAGATACACACCCGGGAATCGTTCCATCGCGAAGTGCCAAGATTGATTCTTGAGAATAACATATTCGGTTGCGAGATTGACCCTCGTGCCCTTCAGCTTGCTGCGCTTAGCCTCTGGCTTCGTGCCCAGCGTAGCTATGGCGAGATGGGCATTCCTGCCGGTGAGCGTCCTCTCATCCGCAAGAGCAACCTGGTTTTGGCAGAGGCTATGCCGGGCAACAAGCGTCTGCTCAAGGGCTTGATGGACGAGCTGGACAAGCCTATGCAGCGTCTGCTCACCACCATCTGGGACAAGATGAAGTTTGTGGGCGAGGCTGGCTTGCTCTTTAAGATGGAGAAGGAAATCAGCGACGACATTGAATATCTGCGCAAGAACTGGAGCAAGGTGAACCAAAACCGTAATCTCAAAGTCTTTGATACGGAAGAACGCCGTGCTGAGGTTATGGCTGCCAATGAGGCTCGCCGTGAGCTTCGTCATCATAAGGATGAGTTCTTCGAGGAAATTACGGAGCGTTTGCAGACTGCCTTGCAGGAGCTTTCTTCCCGACTGAGCGAGGAGGAAGGCTACGAGAATGCGCTCTTCTCAGAGGATGCCACCCGTGGCTTCGCCTTTATCGAATTGTGCCAGAAACGATTCGATTGCATCGTCATGAACCCACCGTTCGGTGAGGGAAGCGAGCACACCTCGCAATATCTTAACGACAACTATCCTGCTTGGAGCAAAAACTTGGTTTGCGCCTTCTTCGACCGTATGCAGGAGATGCTGGATGATGAGGGCAAGTTGGGAGCTATCTTCGACCGTACTGTCATGATCAAGTCAAGCTATGAGTCGTTCCGCCGCCGTAACCTCTGCGGCTTTATCACGGCATGTGCTGATACAGGTTGGGGCGTGCTGGATGCGAATGTAGAGACTTCTACGTTGGTACTGAACAAACTCTGCTCGGATGTGGAGGGTGTGTTCTTGGATGTGCAGGATGTGGAACCTGATGAAAAGGATGAGAATCTTTCTGTATTGATAAGGACATATAATAGAGGTGAGGATGCGAAGTGGATTTATGTGGCGAAGTCGGTGGAGTTTGATAATCTGCCGAATACTATAATTGGCTATTATCTTGATGAAAATATATTGAATATTTTTAAAAATGAGAGTTTGGAAGAACGTGGATTACCTGCCCGCCAAGGTAATTCATTTGTTTCACCAGATCGCTTTTTTAGACTGTTTTTTGAAGTAGAGCAACAGAAAGATTATTGTCACCTATATCATGGTGGTTCTTATACTTTACTTTACTATCCGTATAAAGAGCTTGTTAAATGGGAGAAAAATGGAGAAATTGTAAAGAACTCAACCTCAGTTTTGAGAAATCCTAATTATCAATTGTTTTTAGGTTGTGGCTATGGTAAACGTGGTGATATATTAGATGCTCATGTTCTAAAAAAGCGTATGTTCTTCACACATGAAGGACATGCAATATCTCGTATAGCTGTATCTGATGCTTATGTAGTTGATTCTTTCATAAATTCAATTATGGCTCAATACACGATAAATCAATATTGTGCTCAACATAAAGTAAATGGTTATGTGAGTCTTCTCCCTATGCCCGACTACGCCATTCGCCAACCCGACATTGAGCGTATCGTCAACGCTATCATTGACATCAAGCGCAAATGGTTCAGCTTGGACGAGACCAACCTGGAATATCATGGTTTGATAGCACAGATGGAGTTGAAGGGCGGTATCGAGGCAGGTCTTGATAAGATGCAAGAGCAGTTGACAGATGATTACGCCCAATACATGGAACTCGTCAAGGAGAACGATGACCTGTGGATGGACTTGGCTGACATCGACCGAGGCAGCGAATTCCGACAGACCTTGAACGACTATAAGGCTCGCCGCCCATACGAGGAGCTGTTGTCGATAGACGGAGCCAGCAACCAGAACTTGATAGACAAGAAGACGATGGCACAGGAGATGGTAATGGAATTGGTGGGCATGGCTTTTGGCAGATGGAACACGGCATTCGCCAAGGGAGAAAAGGCCATCCCTGCGTTTGGCGACGTGTTCGATGCCCTGCCATTCATGCCTGTGGTAAGCCAAGGCGAAGAGCCATGCCCAGCTCAGCTCGCCGTGCCGTCCGACGGCATCATGACCAACGAGGAGGAGAGTCCGCTCTGCCTGGCAAGCCATGTGCGTGAGGTGATGACCTGGCTGTGGGGCGACCGTGCCGACGATATGGAGTATGAGCTTTGCCAGCTGATAGGCTGCAAGAGTCTGCAAGCCTACATCTCATCGCCAACTGGCTTCTTCGACTACCACTTCAAGCGATACACCAAGAGCCGCCGCAAGGCACCTATCTACTGGCTCCTTGCATCGGAAGACGGCACGGTGGATTACTGGGTATATTATCCCAAGCTCAGCAAGAACACTTTGCCGCAGCTCATCATCCAGCTGCGTGAGAAGGGAGAGCAGTTGCGCACACGTCTGAACGCAGCTCTTGCCGCCCATGACAAGACGCAAGAAACACAGGTGCGTGCAGAACAAGAACAGGTGGAAGGCATGATGGAAAAGCTGAACCGCATCATTGAAGCAGGCTATGTGCCTAACCACGACGACGGCGTGCCCGTGACGGCAGCCCCCTTGCAGCATCTTGCAGCCAGTCGTTTATGGCGAGCAGAATGTGAGAAGAACATGGAGCTGTTGGCGAAAGGCGACTACGACTGGAGCCACCTTGCCATGAGCATGTATCCAGCCCGAGTCGCTCAAAAGGCAAAGAAAGACTGGTGCATGGCACTCACCCACGGCTTGGAGCATATCTGTGAGAACAAGCCAAAGGAAAAGAAGACAAGGAAGAAAAAGGCCGATGCCATACAGACAGAAATAAATTTTGATTAACTTGAAAATATATTGTCATCATGAGAATAAATGATATAACCATAAAGAACTTCAGAGGCTTCATAGAGGAGAGGCACTTTGAGTTTGACTCTAAAATGAATGTCATCCTGGGTGATAACACTACTGGTAAGACATCTCTGCTTCATGCCGTGCAGATTGCTCTCGGAGCATATCTACAGGCACTGAAGATCATTCCTGGAGGTAAGGCATTCAGTAGAAATTTCTTATCAACTGACTATGTGAAGAGATATAGTGAGGCAAATAAGGATTTTATACAAGATACGGGTAAACCTGAGATTTCTGTAAATGCTGATTTCTTTGCTTCTGTGTATAATCTGGATGATTATAGTCATGACGATCAAGTTCATTCAATTTCATGGACACGCTCGAGTAACAGTATATCCAAGAGAAACGCTAATGAGTTGATGTTAGAGGTGGCGGCTATGGAGCAGGAAAGAATTTCTGCAGACACGACTCACAAGAATTCAGTATTTCCTCTTTTCTTAGCTTTTGGAAGCAATCGTCTTGAGAAGAATTATCGTAAGGCGCAGAAAACTCGTGCACGTGAATCAAGACTTGAAAAAGCATATAAATGCTCGCTTGATGGCCAGCAGGTAGATTTTAAGAGTGCGTTTAATTGGATTTATAAATACAATTTTAGCCTCAAAAAAGGAGCAGAGTTCGAAGGAACAGACCAAGCCTTTTTTGAAGCAATTGCACATGCTATACCTGCAATCAAAGGGTTTAGAGTTGATACGAAGAATAATGAACTCGCAGCCAGAGTTCAAATGACAAAAGATCCGGAACCTTATTGGTTGACCTATGACATGATGAGCGATGGTTTTAAGGCTATGATTAATATCTGTGCAGAGATTGCCTATCGTTGTATTCAACTCAATGGATTCATCGGAGTGGAAGCAGTCAGAAGCACTCCAGGTATCGTTATGATTGACGAGATTGATCTCTTCCTTCATCCTCACTGGCAGCAGCATGTGCTTCAGGATTTACAGAATGCCTTCCCAAGGATGCAATTCATCGTAACAACCCACTCTCCGTTTATTGTGCAGAGTGTGAATAGCCAAAGCGTCATTACCCTTGATGGTGAAAAAGGTTCTAATCCACAAATGAGAAGTATCGAAGACATTGCTGTGACTGAAATGAATATGGACACAGATAGATTCCCCAAGTACAAGAGGATGCTGGATATGGCAGAAAAATACTATCAGCTTGTAAAAGATAACCATGAATCGTCAGAGGAAGCGATAAATGTGAAGAAGGAACTGGATGCCATTGAAGCAGAATTTTCCGATGATCCTGCATACGTTGCACTACTTAAAGCAGAAAGGAATTCACAATGAGACCAGTCGTAAAACTCGCTCCAGGAACGTATCATTGTAAAGATGGTTCCACAATTCAGATTGACAATGATTACCCAGATTATAGAAATGCGAAGGTTCCTCTTGTCTTTAACTTAGGCTGCATGTGCTCATACTGTGAAAAGACTTTTAATGACGAAAGAGAGCTTGCCGTTGAGCATATTCAAGCCAAGAGGTACAAGGACGAAAATGGCAATTATCCGTATGCAGCCTTGGAGACTAAATGGGAAAACTTTCTGCTATCATGTGCGACCTGTAACGGACCTGATAATAAGGGTAACAAAAATGTAGTTTACGGCGAATGCCATTTACCACATCTTAATAATACTTTCCTCTCTTTTCAATATAAAGCAGGAGGAGTAGTAAATGTAAACCCACATCTAACTGGTAAATCTCTTGCTAATGCAGAGGCTCTTCGTAAATTAGTCGGATTAGATAAAGGCCCAAAGGATGCGAAACCAAAAGATAAACGTTGGCGTGTAAGAACAGAGAAATGGAATCTTGCCGTGCATTACCTATCCAAATACGAAAACAAAAAGGTTGATGTAGAAACAATAATAGATTTAGTCAAAGGTCACGGCTGTTGGTCAATCTGGTTTACTGTTTTCAATGATTATCCTGAGGTTCGCAAAGAATTGATAGAACAGTTTCCAGGAACAGCTAAGGAATGCTTCGATTCTGCGAATAACTATGAGCCAATTCCAAGAAATCCGAAAAATACGATAGATCCTGTTTAATATTTAATATACAATGGACATACAAGGATACATACTCGATCACTGGCTGGCCAAGATGAAGCCAGAGTCACCGGTGTTAACAATATATGACAAGGATGGTATCTATTACGACCTACTGCCTTTGGCAAAGGAGAAGGGCATTAAGGTGATTGATACCACAAAGGGACTGCTAAACGCAAGATTGTCAGCATCTCGTTTCTGGTGCAATGAGCTCTCATTGAACAAGGATTCGAGAATGATAATATATCGTAAGCGTTCAATGCCAACCAATAACCGAGATTGGGTGGAAGAGCCTTTTATGTCATTTTTCAAGAGTGGACAGGTATTTCCTTACGGTCCACAGGATGGTTATGAAAACATTTGCAGGACATTCCTTCCTGCCAAGCAGAAGGAACTGGACCAACTGTTCGAACAAGGTTCTACATCATTCAACATGATCAATGCCTTGCTCGATGGTGCTGCATATCCTGAGCTTGAGCACTTGACATCAGGCAAAAGCTTCGCAGAGATGACAGTTGGCTTACTGTCTCAGACCCAGTGCGCTGATATGAAGTGGCTCAAGGAATGGAAAGTTTTTGCTACTGCTCAATATCCTGGATTGGATTCAAATGGAGTAAGCCTGAAGGATGTGCAACTCAAATTGTGGGCATATCTGCTCTTCAGTGAGTTTGTGTTTGACTTGCCGGAGGCATTACCCGATAATCTGAATAGTGTAGCAATGGCACCCGAACAGATGAAGGAGAAGATATATCTGATTTGTGATAAACTCAGAAACCAAATAAACCTCAGGGAAACTTATGTCCGCATGGCTAATAAAGTTGCAGAGCAGTTGAACCTGCAGGAGGTATTTGCAAAGTCAAAGCATTTAGGCGATCGCGTGACATTCAGTTTTGAAAATAGCGTAGAGTATGACCGCTTCATTTCCTACCTGAAAGAAGGAAAACAAGACGATGCAACTGTATTATGCAAAAAGAATCTCTCGGATGTTTGGTGTCAGGAAGATTTGGAGGTCGCTACGTTCTGGAAGTTAGCAGAGCATACGCTAACGCTATTGGCATGCATTCATCAGGGCATCAAATCCGACGGTACACTGAAGGAACTGGTGGATTGGTATGCCGAAAGTGGTTGTATGGCTGACTACGCATTCCGTAGGTATCACACAGATTTGCTTGGTGCAATCAACATGCCAAAGCAGGTAAAAGAACTCACCGGGATAGTGAACACTCGCTACCATGAGTTTACCGAACGGGCTGTGAAGATTTATCAGCAGTCAATCGCCCAACTGAAGGATTTCCCCGTACTCAAGAATCAAGGATGCTTACAAAAAGTATATCCTGCATTAGAGGAAGGCAAGAAGGTAGTATTTGTAATGGTTGATGCGTTCCGCTTTGAGATGGGAAAGAAGTTCTCGGAGCAGATTGAGCGTAGCTACCGCGAACGAGTGAAATTTTCCCCACGTATTTCATACCTGCCTTCTGTGACCCGTTTTTGCATGGCAAACCATCTTGACGATATTGTTCTTGTAGAAAAGTCAGGAAAACTGCAGCCTTCAATCGGAGTTGATGCAATAATCACGCCAGAGGACAGAGTGGATTATCTGCGCAATAAAACCGGTGTTGAGATTCAGGATGTCCGTCTGGAAGACTGGAATTCTTCTGTTGTAAGCGACAGTACACGATTGCTTATAGTCCGTAGTGTAGGAATAGATACAGCCGGCGAAAATGACAAGTAGAATGGTCTGGCTGCAATGGAACGTGAAATGATTCGCCTGGCACGTCTTATTGAAGATTGCAAACGACTCAAATTTGATATGGCTGTCATTGTGGCTGATCATGGTTTCATGCTTCAACCGGCATTCCGTGTTAGTGATCAGATTCAGAAGCCTGCTGGTAGCGACATTGTTCTCGAAGAATCAAGAATGCTTGCTGGTAATCTGAATGATTCTCCTGATACCCTCTCCTTTACACCGGCACAATTCGGAGCAAAGATTAGCGCTATGAAGCTCGTATATGCTAAAGATTACACCGTATTCCGTCGTGGAGAAGTGTATTATCATGAAGGACTGTCTCTACAGGAAAATATTGTTCCTATAATAACTGTCAAGCTGCAGGAAGAAAAGCAGAGACAACATTATCGTGTTTCTCTTACCTATAAAGATAAGACCGAAGGCACTGTTTATATGCATCGCCCCATTATTGACGTCAATACAGCTTTCTCAGATTTGTTTGCCGATGATGTAAATATCCGAATTACAGTAGTTGGCGACGATGGTAGTTCTATTGGTCGGCCTGAAGGAAAATTCTATAACGACGTAACGGAGCTTGTGGATATACCTGCAGATGCAGCCAAGATTCGTCAACCTATCAGTATTGACGATGACTACAATGGTCACGCCATTACGGTGAAAGCTTTCGATGCGGAAACAAACGAAACATTATCTGTTCTAAGACTAAATTTTGAAAGTGAATAAGCAATGAATGCATTAGATATAAAACTCAATGAAGCCTTTCCTGGTAAAGTTGTTAGAAAAGACCTCCTGCATGAAATCAAACGTGCAGTCAATGTGCCTTCTTTTGTTTTGGAATTCCTTTTGTCTCGTTACTGTGCAAGTGAAGATCCGGAAGAAATTGAGGAGGGAAAGAAGGCTGTGCTGCAAACCATCGAGAAGTGCTATGTTCGTCCAGATGAGTCGAACAAGGCTCAGGCAATTGTTGAACAGAAAAAACGTCACAAATTCATCGATAAAATCCATGTTAAGTACGTTGAACGCGAAAAGAGATACTGGGCTGAGATGGAAAACTTTGCCTCTAAGCGCATAGCTATAAACTCAAATTTCTATCAACAGAATGAGAAGCTTCTCGAAAGTGGAATTTGGGCAGAAGTAACCTTGGCCTACAACGAGGTCGAGGAGGATGATTATGCATTCTTTATTGAAGATTTACGCCCAATTCAGATTGCTCATTTCGATGAGCAGAAGTTCTTCAGTGGACGTGAGAGGTTTACGACTGACGAATGGATTGATGTTCTGATTCGAAGCATCGGTATTGATCCTGATTGGTTGGCGGAACGTTCTCGCAAACTTAACGGAGACAAGAATGGACGCAGACTTAAGTTCCACATCCTTTCTCGCTTCTTGCCATTGGTTCAGAGTAACTACAATAGTATAGAGCTGGGTGGACGAAGTACGGGTAAATCTTACTTCTATTCAGAATTCTCGCCATATTCTACTTTGTTGTCTGGCGGCCAGGCTTCTACTGCTACTTTGCTCTACAACAATCAGAGAAAGCAGGTGGGAGCTGTCGGCTTCTGGGATAATGTGGCTTTCGATGAAGTCGCCAAAATGAAAATCAAGGATGCGGATACTGTGCAAATCATGAAGGACTATATGGCCAATGGTCGTTTCTCTCGTGGACGCGAGGTGACAGGTTATGCCAGTTTCTCATTTGTCGGCAACTTCGATTTGAACATTCCTCGCATTGTCAACAGTTACGATCATGACCTGCTTGTTACTTTGCCTGAGGCTTTCGACCTTGCGGTAATTGACCGTATCTATAACTACATTCCAGGTTGGGAGATTCCAAAGATTGATGATAGTGCTTACAACAATAACTTTGGTTTGATTACAGACTATATGTCTGAAGCTCTTCATTATCTGTTTGTACACGACAGTGACTATGTTGGCGTTGTCAATTCACGACTAAAAAAGGGTGACAACATTGAAGGACGCGATAACCGTGCTCTTCAGAAAACCATCTCTGGCTTTATCAAGTTGTTGTTCCCTACAGGACAACCAACAGATGAAGAGTTCGATGAAATTGTAGAATATGCTATTGAAGGTCGTCGTCGTATAAAGGAACAGTTGAATAAGCGTAAGCCGGATGAGGAATACGCTCGCATTAATATGTCTTATATTAATAAGGATGGACAGAAGGTGGTTGTGTATTGTCCGGAAAGCAAGTATAGCATAGCAACACAAAACCCTCGTAAGGATGCCAATGTACATGTTCTCACAGAGCCTGCCCATGATAACGTTGTTACAACTCCTGTAACTGCTAATGTTGAACCTAAGATAACCCAAAATCATGTTCTGTCTGATATTATTCCTGGAAGTGAAACGGTTGAAGACGGAAGTCTAAAGGAAAAAACGGTTGATGTTCAGTATGGTGATACTGGGTATGGATATGATGACCTTTTCGCAGAATACCTTAAAGGGGCTTCCATCGTTATGTTGGAGGAACCATATTTGACTCATGGCTTCCAGATGACCAATCTTGTTCGTTTTGTGGAACTACTTGTAAAAATTGGTGATTGTAAGGTTTTCCGCCTTGTTACAAAACCTGGCGAAACTCCAGAAGAATCAACTCTTATAAGCGATAGTCTCCAAAGATTAAAGAATACTCTTGATGACATGGACGATGTTTCTATGACTTTCGAGTATGAGTTCGATGAAAACTCGCATGACCGATATATCCGTACAAGCAATAACTGGGATATTACACTTGGACGCGGACTTCATTTCTATCAGAATCTAAATCCAAACAAGGATAGCAGGAATTTCTTCCAAATGGGAACATACGATCTGTCGTTGCGTCCATGCCTCAAGACAAGATTTACTTTTATGAAACGTAACGCTAAAGAATAGATTTATGTGGTCAGATATCGAAACCGATAAAAAAAACTCACCGAGCTTGCTCCCCGAAGGACTCTGATAGGAGTGGTGTGCCGACCGATTTTTCTAAACCGGTAATTAGGCTTACCGATTTTGAAAATCGTTGTTATAAGGCATCGAGCAAGCTCGGTATGGAAGATAAGAACCAATATAGATACACTTTCCATAAAGAACCGCGATAAAAAGTTGTCCACATATTGTCCACACACATGCAAAATGTTAGCATTTTATTTTGCAGTTTCGTGCATTTGTACTAATTTTGCAATAGGAAATCGCTTGAAATGAGGATGATAATCAAGGATTTATGTCCACACATTGTCCACACGATGGGGTTTCTTTGTACGCAAAGCACTGAATTTCAGTGTGGTACAACATCTCGGGGTTGACTGGATTTGACAGCGGGATGAAATGGTATGTAAGCATGCGGAGCCTCGATGGCTAGCTCCTTAATCTGAGTGATCAAAAATTTAATTGGCGAAAACAACTACGCTCTCGCTGCTTAATCGAAGTACAGTAGATTAGCTTTATTCCGCCACAAGGTTGGCGGAACGAGACATCGCTCCAAGGATGTTGTTCCGAATCTGAGGGTAAAGCGGTGCAGGTAAATCGGAAATAGTCTGTGGTGTGCCTCGCCATCCGGATGAAATTTTAGAGGATAAGGTCGCGATTGGTGGTTCAGGTCTTGTCGCGGCACGAAAACCGAAGGCTGGAATAAGCATGTAGAAAGCATATGGTTTCCCTGTTTGGACGTGGGTTCGAATCCCACCAGCTCCACCCTAACAAAAGCAAAAGTCCTGTAGTTCGTCTGAATTACAGGACTTTTGCTTTTTATTATATAATGTATCAGTGACTACACAACAGTTCCAGTTCATCTTTAGCCATACCCGTCATAAATCTCCGAATCAGAGTTAAAGATATACAAAATAGCTTTGTTTTACTTGATTTATTGCCAAAGAATGAGTATTTTTGATGTCTATTAATGAACATGAATAATTGACGAGATAAGCTCCAACTGACAAAATAATCACATATAACCATAATACAGAAATGAAGCGAACGATATTTCCGTATGATTTCTCTCCATACTATCCGGTCGGTATCCAGCCATGCCAGATGTATGTGGATGTGGCAAATCGCATTTATAACAGGATAAAGTACATGGACATAAGTTTGCCCGATGCAGACAAACTTAAGAAAGAGATAGCCATCAATGTGGCAATCTACTATGAAGACAAGATGTCTGATATCGGGCTGTGGAACGCCTTTGTGCATAAGCACTTGCTCACATATACACGCTCTTTACCTTTCTTTGATTCCCATGTTCCTGACAAGAATGATGTGAATGCCCAAGAAGTAGAACTGTTGGTATGGCTGGTATTGTCCAGAAACTTTGACGACCGCTTTCTCAATCCTTTAGCTATGGGGGAGGACGCGGCAAATGCCATTATGGAGATACTTACAGAGGATGATGTGGTAGACGTTAACGATTCTTTGTATGATTTTATATACAACACATATACGGCTAATGAGTATTTTAAGTTGAAGCACGTGCTAATATGGCTTCGTCGCTCCTATCTTCTCTGCTCTCCTTTATCGGAAGATCAGTTTGAGGAATATCTGGATTCGTACTTAGGACAGTTTAGTAAAGGTGAAGCTATATACTATGCAGAAACTGCTTTATCTATGAATTGCGAGATAGGACCAATGGCAGAAACGGCTCATCTGTGGCTGGCGGATATGTATTTGGGAAACAACATGCAAGAGGAGGCAGAAAAACTGAGGAATCTGAAGTATTGCCAGCAGGACATATTCGAGGTGACCGATGCTGATTCGGAATATGCTGTGCTGAAGAGCTCGAAGAACGAAGAGTACAAACTGAAGAATGTTTATCCTGATGTATTCAGAAAAGGTTCGTATATTTGTACAGCGCTTGTGAAGTTTGCTGATAAAGATTGGGAAATCAATGGTGTGTTGTTCAACTCGAAGAAAGAAATGTATGACAAGATGCATGAACGTCAGGCAGAATTGAGATACTCTTACGAACATGCCTATCCTTTATACATGAAACTGGCGGAAGGGAAACGCCTTGCTTTCTTTAAGGACACAACACAACTGCAAGAATGGCTGAATAAGGTTACTGACGGGATGGATACGACAGAGGTCTGCCGTCATTTGCCAAGCGGTCCTCAGGTAGGATTTATCTCAGAAAAGGCAGGAATCATTTTTGCACCTAACATTATCCATGCGATAAAATGCAGATACAACCCATACTATAGAAAATGTGATGCACATACCTTGCAAAGGGAAACGATGGATGCTCTAATAAATATGGAGCTCATGCATCCTGAGTTGCTGCATTATCTGCTTGAGAACAACATGTTGCAGGATGGTGATTTAAGCGGTAATCATCCAAGCAAATTGGGCAAGTTGATATTTACACGCAATATCGACTTTATTGCCCGCCATCATCGCAGACACCTTTATTGGGACCATGATTTTTAATAAGAATCATGCTGAGCTTACTAAAAACAACAACGGCACAACTCTCATCGAGCTGTGCCGTTATTGTATGTTTAACTTAAAAAACTTTTCGTAATTAATGAAGATTCTCACGAGCCCTCATAGTTACCTGTTAAACAATCATTCAATTTACCTTAAACCTAATAACTAAAAACCTAAATCTATTACTACTAACCTAAACAATCTATTAACCTTTTGACGATGCAAAGGTACAAAGATTTTTTGTGTCCGCAAACAAACAGCGTTTTTTTTAGCGTCTTTTAGCTGTTTTATTGATTTACAACAAGGTTTTGTGTCCGAGCACAACACTTGTTAACACATGATAGCAAGCGTTTAACAAACCCATCCGTTTTCTTTGCTTTACGCCATAAAAGCCTTAACTTTGCATCCATGAAAAAACAAGATACTAAAACAAAAGATTCAAAACCACCGATATAGCCTCAACGCGCATCTGCCGCTTCCTTGGCGACATATCATACCCGCTCTACATCGTACACTATCCTCTGATGTACGCTTTCTATATGTGGCTCATCAAGACACGCCAATACACGCTGTACGAGACTTGGCCCGCAGCATTGGCCGCAGTGTCCGCCAGCATCATCCTGGCATGGCTGTGCCTCAAGCTGTACGATATGCCGGTAAGAAAATGGTTGAGAAACCTATAAAAACGAAACGTCTCCCATATACATAATAAGGTGAAACATTATTGTTCTTACTTTTCTTCGTTCTTGTCTCCTCCCATCAACCTTTTCTGTTCACGCTCAAAGTTCTCCAAGAAGTGAATCTCTACAGGCGAGAGGTCGTTCTTGGTACGCTCCTTGAATTTGTCGTATTCTTGGTCGGCTTTCTCTTTGAAATCTCCAACACCTTGCGATAGAATACCTTCTCACTGGAGCGGATGTCACGTATTCTTGCAAGCAGTTCGTCAAAGTAGTTGCCACCTCCTGCTCTCTTCAATAGGTCATCGTTCATAGCAAAGCCTTTTACGATATACTCCTTCAGTACCTTAGTAGCCCATATTCTGAATTGAACACCACGATAAGAATGTACACGATAACCTACGCTGATAATCATGTCGAGATTGTAGTAAGCTATTACCCTTTCAACCTTGCGAGTCCCTTCATTTCGAACTGTTGCAAAATTTGCAATAGTTGCTTCTTCTTGTAATTCTCCATCCTTCAACACATTCTTTATATGTCGTGAGATAGTGGACTTATTACGCTGAAAAAACTCTGCCATCTGGTCAAGTGATAGCCAGACAGTATCGTTCTGCAACTTCACTTCTATCTGTGAATCACCGTCAGGAGTTTGGTATAACAGAAATTGTCCTTTATCCATAATATTATAATCGTTTCAGATACAAATATATACTTTTCATTTTAATCCTGCTGCGTTTTTCAAGTTAAATAACAAAAAACGCCTCCCATAACCCTTGCGGACTATGGGAGGCGTCATATTATGTAAATCTTCTAAGAAAGAAGAAGATTACTTCTTGTTGAGAGCGAGGTCGATAGCCACGGCGATAGCTACAGAAGCACCTACCATCGGGTTGTTACCCATACCGAGGAAGCCCATCATCTCTACGTGAGCAGGAACTGAAGAAGAACCTGCGAACTGAGCGTCAGAGTGCATACGGCCGAGAGTATCGGTCATACCGTAAGAAGCAGGACCTGCAGCCATGTTGTCCGGGTGGAGTGTACGGCCTGTACCGCCACCAGAAGCTACTGAGAAGTAAGGCTTGCCGGCGAGGATACGCTCCTTCTTGTATGTACCAGCTACCGGGTGCTGGAAGCGTGTCGGGTTGGTAGAGTTACCAGTGATTGATACGTCTACGTCCTCGCTCCAGTTGATTGCTACACCCTCACGAACGTCGTTGGCACCGTAGCAGTTAACCTTAGCACGGGGACCGTCTGAGTAAGCGATGCGGTCAACAACCTTCAGCTCACCTGTATAGTAGTCGAACTCAGTCTTTACGTATGTGAAACCGTTGATACGGCTGATAATCTGAGCAGCGTCCTTGCCAAGACCGTTGAGGATAACACGGAGCGGGTTCTTACGAACCTTGTTAGCCATCTCAGCAATCTTGATAGCACCCTCAGCAGCTGCGAACGACTCGTGACCTGCCAAGAAAGCGAAGCACTGTGTCTCCTCGCGGAGCAGACGGGCAGCGAGGTTACCGTGGCCGAGACCTACCTTACGGTCGTCAGCTACAGAACCGGGGATGCAGAATGCCTGCAGACCTACACCGATAGCCTCAGCAGCGTCAGCAGCTGTCTTAACGCCACGCTTGATAGCGATGGCAGCACCTGCAACGTATGCCCACTTTGCGTTCTCGAAGCAGATACGCTGTGTGTCCTCACACATCTGATAAGGATCAACACCAGCTGCTTCGCAAATCTCGTTAGCCTCTTCAAGGCTCTTGATTCCCTCAGCGTTAAGAGCGGCAAGAACCTGAGCCTCGCGGCGCTCCTGACTTTCGTAACTTACTTTTCTAATCATAGTTGTGTATCTCCTTATTATTCTTTACGTGGATCAATTGCTTTAACAACACCCTGCTCGGCAGTTGTACGACCGTAAGAGCCAGTGAACTTCTTCACAGCCTCGTTGGCGTCCATACCGTTCTTGATGGCTTCCATCATCTTGCCGAGGTGAACATACTCATAACCGCAAACCTGGTTGTCCTTGTCGAGGAACTGCTTTGTGATGTAGCCCTCTGTGAGCTCCAAGTAACGTGTACCCTTAGCTACTGTGCCGTAGAGAGTACCTGTCTGTGAACGGAGACCCTTACCGAGGTCCTCAAGACCTGCACCGATTACGAGGCCGCCCTCAGAGAATGCGCTCTGTGTACGTCCGTAAACGATCTGGAGGAAGAGCTCGCGCATAGCAGTATTGATGGCGTCGCAAACGAGGTCAGTGTTAAGAGCCTCGAGGATGGTCTTGCCGGGAAGGATCTCAGAAGCCATAGCTGCAGAGTGAGTCATACCGGTGCAACCGATAGTCTCAACAAGAGCCTCCTGGATGACGCCGTCCTTTACGTTCAGAGAGAGCTTGCAAGCACCCTGCTGAGGAGCACACCAACCCACACCGTGAGTATAACCAGAAATATCCTTCATCTCCTTGGCGTAGATCCATTTTCCTTCTTCAGGAATTGGAGCCGGTCCGTGGTTAGGACCCTTTGCGACAACGCACATGTTGTCTACTTCTTTTGAATAAATCATAATCGGTATAATAAAATAAATTATTAATGTAAAAGTCTTACCCATACGCGAGCGACGCTATATCCTATCGTATATCTTATATATAATAAGGTATAGGCGCCACGCTCATTTACGTTTACAAAATTACAAAAAAAGACTTAGACAATACCTATTTCAAGGTACTTTTTTGTTTGTATTTCAGTATTTTCACTTTATTGTTGCAGAATCTTTAGTAACAGCCGTGGATTCCCTTTCCTTTATATCTCCTCTCAGCACCACGTCCTCCGCCTTCTTGCCGCTGTCAGCGATATGCTCCATAAGGAGCCTGCAGGCCTCTTCTGCCATTTGCTCCACTGGCTGTTCCACGGCAGTGATGGTGGGATGGACGAGCGTGCAGAGCGCCGTGCCCGACATGCAGCATTATAGAAACCATAAAAGCCCAAGTAGACTACGAAGCACAACAACGTTGTCTTAGTAGCTTTTATGTTGCTTTTGCTATTGTAATCTTTACATTTCTCTCACAATCCAATCACCAATGGTCCGCTGACTACTATCATAGTTGACACCCACTTTCACAAGTCGCTTGCCTTCGGCTGAATACGGAATGAGATAACCCTTATCAGTAATCTGGTTTATGGCTTCCTCTGCTGAGCCATCATATTTCAGCTCAAACACATATATAGTTGTAGGCAGATGCAATACTGCATCAGCACGTCCTATAGCACTATCCTCCTCCACCTTAATAAATGCTCCCATAAGATTGAATATCAGATAGAAGACCGTCTGAAAGTCGCGCTCGTTCTTATTAGACAAGCGGTTGGATATACTCGACAGATATGCCTTTAAACGTATCATAGCTCCATTGATATTGTCTTCATACAGCATTTCAACAAATTCTGCCACAAGTCCATTATTGTCAATAGATACTGGAGAGAGATAATTGGGCGCCAGACTTCTCAGCATTCCAATCTTCACCTCCATATTAGGATATCCCAACTTATAGCTTTTGGTTATGGGACTGTACTTCTTGATAGTAAGATAGCCACTTTGATAGAGAATAGGCAGAGCAGAGGTCATTTGTTCTGGCGACACATCAAAGTCGTCAACGCTGACAGCATGCGCTTCAATATCCGTAACATTCACATGATATTTTTGCAGACTCTTGATGAGGTAACTGGGAGTGCCAGAGCCAAACCAATACGACTCTATTTTTTGTCCGCTCAATGCACGTATCAGACTAAACGGATTGAACACATCCTCAGAGTGTTCGCTGAAATGATAACCATCATAATATAAGCGCAACTCCTCAAGACATTGCTCATAAGTAATACCGAGAGCTTTGCCAAGAGCCTCAACATCCGGCTTCATCATAGTGGTCAATTCTGTAAGACTGATGCCACAGATGGCAGAATACTGGTCGAACCTGCTGATGTTCTCCAAGTTGTTCAATTCGCTGAATATGCTCAGTTGAGAGAACTTAGTTATGCCGGTGATGAACGTGAACTCCAAATATGGGTCGAGCTTCTTTAGAGGACTATAAAAGTTCTGCATTACAAAACGAAGACTACGCAAGTTTTCCTCCTCATGTACAACGTCAAGCAATGGAGCATCATACTCGTCGATGATGACCACCACCTTACGCCCCGTCATCTTAAAGGCACGCTTCACAATACCATCCAAGCGGTCGTTTGGATATCTTTCACGCTCATCCCTGCCATACAATTCCTCATACTCTGACAATTGCAAGCCAAGATAGTCCTCCAAACGCTCCGCATTGAGATGTTTTGCACCACTCATATCAATATGAAGCACAGGATATTTCACCCAATCCTTCTCATAATCGGCTATCGCAAGTCCATCAAACAGTTCCTTGCGTCCTTCAAAATACGCCTGAAGAGTTGATGCAAACAACGACTTGCCGAATCGCCTTGGACGACTCAGAAAGACATAGCTCATCTTCTTCCTTCGGAAGTCTGCTATATATCCAGTCTTGTCTACATAGAGATATCCCCCTTCTCTGATTTTCGAGAAGGTCTGTATTCCTACGGGATAACAATTAACGATTTCTTCCATTTATGCACTTTATTTATAAAGTCCTGTTGACTGTTGATTCTCTTGTTAATACTAATAGTGCAAAATTAGCAAAAACTTTCCGTTCTGACCTAATCTTGAACTTAATATATAAGCATCCCCACTACAATAGTTGCTTTTGCTATGTAATCATATCATGAAGCTATTCCCTCAGCACGATAAATCTTGGCAACCATATATGCACTAAACTCATCATTGTATGGGTAATCCTTAGATATCCAGAATCTTCCCATCTCTGGATGGAAGCCCACTGTCTGATTGCACAGCAGAAAAGGGTAATCGTAGGAGGCTATGACGTCTCGCCGTAGCCTCCTATGTTTGCCTTGTCTGCTATAATTCAAACTCATAATTCATAATTCGGGCCATGTGTCGCCCGATATCCTTGTGTTTTTATATGTTTTTCCGATTATGGGCGCGTGCTGTGCACAAATAAAAGGCTTTACATTAGGTTGTCGAGAACTGGTTCTCGTAAGACCTAACGTAAAGCCTTTTATTTAAACCCGATTAGGGTTTACGCCCATAAACGGAATGTGGAGGAAGGTTTTTGTCAAAGCCCTGCCTAACAAAGCCCTGCCTAACGCAGCTTGCTCTGCCTCTTCACCTTATACACTCCCTTCGGCAGCCCGCCAAGCTTCTTGGCTCCTCTTGCCATCACCTTGCCGTCCGGTGTGTAAACGTCATAAGTCTGCTGTGTCTCGGTAGCCGGCAATGCATCCACGGCAGTAACCACAGGAGCCTGTGTCGCCTCCGACTCGCCGCCTACGTATACAGCAGAGACTGCGTAACGGTGGTGTCCGCCGTCTGCCTGTGTGTCGGTGTATTCGGCTGCAGCGTCAGCCTTCACCTGTGCCAGGAACACGCCGTCGCGATAGACATTGTATGCCTTCACCACGCCGGTGCCAGCCTCGTACGTCACGTCGTCCACCATGAACATGTAGGTGTCGGCGGTGTTGTTATGGATGGCGAAGAAAGTAGCACCCTGCGGCAGGTCCACTGTGTACTGCTTCCATTCGCCTGTCTCTGCCTTTGCCTTCAAAACCGTGGTCTTGAAGTCGGCGATGGCAGTTCCGGCTGTAGAATAGAGCACCTCGAAGTCCTCTGAATAACCGAGATTGTCGTTCTTGAAGTTGTTAGCCCAGAAGCTCACTGTCTGCTTGCGCTCGGTGAGCGGCGGCGAGATAAGCCAGTTGTCGGCGGGGATGAACTTCGAGTCCTCCACGCTGTAGAACGATGCCAAATAAGCCTTTCCTGAACGGGGCTTCAGGCACGGGTTCTGGTCGAGCACCGAATTGACTATCCATGACGACGGCTCCACCAATGTGTAGGCGAAGCGCTTGCCCTCTGCGGGATGAGGATAGGTGCGGCTGAACGGACCCTTTGCGATGCCCTTCTCGCCGTACACGGATGTCCACTCGCCGAAGTCGTCCATTGCCCACGGAGTGTAAGATTCGAAGTCGTCCGTTACCGTCTCCGACTTCTCCTCCACCTTCTTCCATGTCACGCTTACCACCTTGCCGTCCGCCGTCGTAGCGTCTACGCTCTCGGGGGCTGTACGTGTGGAAGCGGTCAGCTCTACCGTAGCCTCAACTGTGTTGTCATCAGGTGTGGCGTCCTCGTCGATAGCCACCTCTGCCTTCAACGCCAGCGGCGACTTGTCCACTACCGAACTCTTGTATGTCAGCTCCACTATGCGACGTCCGTTCGGCTCGAGCATTTCGTTGATGTCCTTCGTGTCTGCCAGCTTGCCGTCAGCATAAAGGCGGACAGCGTATGAGCGGGCAGCAACACTTCCCACATTCTCCACCACGACCTTGGCTGTGACGTTCTCGCCACGACGAACCTTCTCTGGTGCGGTCATCGAAGCACGCAGGTCTTTACCTGCCACATCGCGCACGCATACATTATCTATATATAGTGCAGTGCCGGCAGGTGTCTGAACGATGAACGTCAGCATGACATACTTCTGACTTGCAAGATTCTTGTCGAGCGGTACGGACATCGTTGTCCATGCAGACGATCCTTCGCCGCCGCACTTGAATGTCTTGTAAAGCTCATCGTCCTTGCCGGGAGTCTTTACGTAAAGCTCGATGTTGGTCTGCTCCTTTGCTGCCGTTGACATATAAGAGAATACGAGCATCGGATTCTCGGCTCCGTCCAGCGCTATCTTGCCCACGCCAATCTTCGCCTTGTCTGCGTCAGCCCCAGCGATGTAGCCCGTGCATCCTCCGTCGCCTTCCGACGACATGCCCTGCATAAGGTCGAAGCCCACTTCGCCAGTCTGGTCAGTCCACCACATGGCGTTGTCCAGTCTGCCACCCTTGAAGTGCTCCTCGAAAGGCAGCTTGTAAGGTGCGCCGACGATGATGCCCGGCGACATAACGCGTGGTCCCTCGTCCACAGAGTTCTCGGCAGAGAGAGCATAATTTATCATCTCCTGATCGCCGTCGTTGGTGTCGTATGGGATGGTGATGGTTGTGGCTGAAACCTGATCGACGAGCGGGAGGCTCACGCCTGTACCGGTCTCGATGATTTCGTACACGTTATACACGACATCATTCGGGTCGATATATCCTCCATTGGTTCCCGTTGTTACCGGATTCCAAGTCAGCGTGATGTCGTTGTCGGTGGTAGTAGCCTTGATGCCGGTCGGCGATGCTGGCGTATCCTTGCCCACATAAGCCGAAACCTTCTGGCTCTCGCGTCCCGTACCCTCACCGTTAGAGGCTATGACAGAGTAAGTGTTTACGCCGTTCTGCGCCCAACTGTCAATATAGTACTGTTCGCTGCCCGGCTTTACGGCTGCCATCTGCTGTATCTCTTCACCGTCACGCATGATGTAGACGTCGAGGTCAGAGGTGAGCTTGGTGCCGTCTATAGCCTTTGTCGGGGCAGTGAAGTAGAATGTAGCTTTAGCCGAACCGTCCTCTGCAGGCACCACGCGGAGGTTGGTGGCTGCGTCTGGAGCCTTCTGCGAATTGCCCTTCACGGTGATATCGTCAAGGACAAGCTTGTAGAAGTTGTATCCGTCGGTGGTGCAATGGAAACCAATGTAGAACGCGCCGTCCTTGTCCGGCGTAAGCTCTGCCTTCAGAGTCTCATACTCCACGTTGGATATCTTGGTCTTGGCCATAAGCGTGTGTGTCATCGCTTCGGCTGTAGGCTCGCTGCCGTACATCACCTCCATTTCCTCAGGGAACGACTCGCCCATGCTTGCCACACGGAACGACACGTTATAAACCTGACCCTTCTTCAGCTTAAGCGGCGGCATGATGAGCCAATCGTCGTAACCGTCCTCGCTATCGCCATACTCAATCTGTGCCGACGGCTGACCTGTTCCGTCGTTCTCGCAGAACTTCCATGTGGCTCCGTCCTCGTTGGCGTCGATGATGGTGAAGACGTTAAGAGACGCCTCATTGTCGAAGCCCTGATAATAAGGCGGCTCCAGCATGTCGCCGTAAGAGACGCTATTCGACTGTGCCGGCTCGCTCTTGCGCTGTCCGCTGCGTGCCGTCACGATGTAGTAATAGCCCGTAAGATTGCCACCCGGCAACTGGTCGGTGAGCGATGTATTAGTAGTAGCGCTTGCCAAAGTCTTGTTATCTGGATATCTAACCACGTCGTAGGTGACATCGCCCACGTATCCGTTATTGATACCCTTCGTCACGGCATCCCATGAAAGCGACAGCTTGCCCGTTGCTATGTCGAGACTGGCTTTCACGTTGGTAGGCTTGCAGGGCGTATCATCGCCCACGAAGACTGTCTTATAAGCCTTCGGACCATTGCCGGCGGCGTTGGAGAGCACCACGCTGAAGAGGCGGTTGCCACGCTTTACTGTAAACTTCTCACTAACGGCAGCTCCAGCCGAAGCCTTTCCCGTAGCCACGCTCTTGCCGTCCACCGACACCACGTAGCTCACCTCTCCAGTCAGCTGCGAGCCACGGTATGTGGTGGTGGGCACGGTGAATGTCAGGTTTCCGGCAAGCGAAGCCTTGTCGAGGACTACGGCAAGGTCAGCTGTCATGCCTGGAGCGGCGTCCGCTACGGTCTCCTTAGGAATGGAGAGAAGCGCCAGCTGCTCATTGTTGACAATGTCGCCCACCTTTGTGGCTGCGCCTGATGTGAGGTCAACGGTGTAGAGAGCTGAAGCGCCGGTATGGTCGGTGCAAGCCCAATAGAAGATGCCCGACGCCTGATCTATCTCGCCACTCTGCACGTTCCACGAACCGTCGCTGAGCGTGAGCTTCACGCCTGTGCTGCCCACAAGACTCTCCTTGGCAGTCTTGGTGTCGATGCGATAGAGGTCGCCGTATGTGCTGATGCCGTATAGCACGTTGTCTTTCGTGATACCAAGCGCCACATAATAATTGTGAAGCGAACCGATAGTGCTGCGCGTATTGTTCGCATAGTCAGCGATGCCAAGCTCATAGCTCGATGCGTCACCCGTGAAGAAGTCGCCATACACGGTTCCGTCTGCAGCAACAGCAGTCTCGGTCGCCCACAACGAGTAGTCGCTGAGGTAGTCGCTCGACTTCAGGTCGCCCGTCTCAGCGTCGAAGCAGTAGTGCGTCATCGTGCCCACGGAGCTGTCATACTTCACGATGTCCAGTCGGTCGCCTGACAGAGCGCCACCCGCATTGGCATACATCCTTGCGTCCACGTACTTCTCGTTCATCTCCATCTTGCCTGATACGCCGAACGAATACATGCCGTAGTCAGGGTCAGAGTCAGCCCAACGTCCGCTCTGCATGACGTTTGCCCACAGTTCCCTGCCAAGTGGCACGGACTGGGGAGCCTTGCTGACATAGAAGGGAGCGGCATCAGCCTTTGCCGGCACCGCACGCTTTACGGGCTTCAGCTGTCCTGCCACAGCCTGACCTGCGATGCGGGCCTTGAAGAGCAAGGGACGGTTGGCCCTGAGCTGCGCCAATCGCTCGGCTTGCTCACGTGGTGATGTCTTTGCCTCGGCTCCCGTCAAGGGAAGGAGGTTAGCCACATTGGGTCTGACCATAGGGCGCGGTCCCTTACCGTCTGCCGTCTGGGCTACTGCCGTAGTGGCCAGCGCTGTAGCAAGCACGGACGATGCGGCAACAAAAAATCGTGATAGATAAGTTTTCATTATGTGTAAATATATTTTTTTTCCGGAAATATGCTTATCAATTTTGCAAAAATAGCCAAAACCACTGAATAAAGCAAGAAAAGAGCTTAATATATCATTGGTTTTTATTTGATTATTAAGGAAATAAGCGTATTTTTGTAGCTACATAAACATACGATAAACAATGAAAGCATATACATACATTGAGAGAGGCAAGTTTACCTTGACTGACAAACCGAAACCCGTATTGTTGGAACCTACTGACGCCATTGTACGCGTCACGTTGGGCAGTATCTGCACAAGCGACCTGCACATCAAGCACGGCAGCGTGCCAAGGGCAGTGCCTGGCATCACCGTGGGCCATGAGATGGTAGGCGTGGTGGAGCAGATCGGTGAGGACGTGAAGGGAGTGAAGCCGGGCGACCGTGTCACGGTGAACGTGGAGACATTCTGCGGCGAGTGCTTCTTCTGCAAGCACGGCTACGTCAACAACTGCACATCGCCTCACGGTGGTTGGGCTCTCGGCTGTCGCATTGACGGCGGACAGACCGAGTACGTCCGTGTGCCGCTGGCAACGCAGGGTCTCAACCGCATTCCTGACGGCGTAAGCGACGAGCAGGCTTTGTTCGTGGGCGACGTGCTTGCCACCGGTTTCTGGGCTGCACGCATAAGCGAGATAACGGAGGAAGACACGGTGCTCATCATCGGAGCCGGACCGACGGGCGTCTGCACCCTGCTCTGCGCCATGCTGAAACAGCCCAAGCGCATCATCGTCTGCGAACCGTCTGAGGAGCGCCGCCGCTTCGTAAGGGAGCATTATCCTGAGGTGCTGCTCACCACTCCCGACGAGTGTGAGGAGTTTGTCAGAAAGAATAGCGACAATGGCGGAGCCGACCGTGTGCTGGAAGTGGCAGGAGCTAAGGACACGTTCCGCCTGGCTTGGCAGTGCGCACGCCCCAACGCCATCGTCACCGTCGTTGCCCTGTACGACGAGGCACAGACATTGCCCCTGCCCGACATGTACGGCAAGAACCTTACGTTCAAGACGGGTGGCGTGGACAGTTGCGACTGCGAAGAGGTGCTCCGTCTTATCGAGCAAGGCAAGATAGACACCACGCCGCTCATCACCCACCGCTTCCCGCTCAGCAGAATAGAGGAGGCTTACAGCATATTCGAGAACAAGGAAGACGGAGTAATCAAGATAGCCATATACAATGAATAAGATAACAATGCTGGGTACGGGCAACGCCACCGTCACCCATATCTATAACACGTGCTTCACGCTGCAGACCTCCACCACCCTACTCCTCGTCGATGCGGGTGGCGGCAACGGCATTCTCACGCAGCTTCGCAAGGCGGACATCCAGATAGCCGACATTCATCATCTCTTCGTCACCCACTCCCACACCGACCACGTGCTGGGCGTCATCTGGATCGTCCGCATGGTGGCGCAATGTAAGGGCTACGAGGGCAAGCTGCATGTCTACGGCAACGACAAGGTGATGCGCGTCATACGCACCATCAACGACATGATTCTCGCCAAGAAGCAGTTGGCAAAGGTGGAGGAGCGCGTCGTCTTCCATGAGCTGACGGACGGCGAGAACTTCGACGTGGGCGACATCCGCCTCACCTGCTTCGACATCCATTCCACGAAGGAGAAGCAGTACGGCTTCCGTGCCGAACTGCCTGACGGAACCGTCCTTGCCTGCTTGGGCGACGAGCCTTACAACCCGCTCAACTGCCAGCACATCCGACATGCCGACTGGATGATGTGCGAGGCTTTCTGCCTCTACACCGACCGCGACACCTTCAAGCCGTACGAGAAAAACCACAGCACGGCTCTTGACGCAGGAAAGCTCGCAGCAGAACTCAACGTAAAGAACCTCATCCTCTATCACACGGAAGAGAAGACCATAGCCACACGCAAGCAGAACTACACAAGGGAAGCCGCACAAAACTTCAAGGGAAGAATCATAGTGCCGGATGACTTGGAGGAGATTGAGGTGTAAGGGATTAGTTTTGACACAGCCCCCCAAAAAACAAGGTCAATACCTCAAATTAGACTAATTATTTTTCTTCTCATCGAATATTCGTTCGTAAGGCATATTGTATTTGGCTTTCAATTCCGATTCTTCGTTTATCTTCCTGTATAGCACACTTAAATTAATATACTTTGTTGCCGGCGTTTCCGTAATAAACTTCATCAGGACATTGTATGACCATGTGTCGTCATACGACATCAACGCCTTAGCCATTTTACTAGTGGAGAAGCCTACCATATAAGGTAATTCATTGTCTTTTCTCGTCCAGCGATTGTCATTATAATTTTTACATGACTCCTCCAACAATGGCTTGAATGCTTTATCAGGGAAATAGCTGACAGCTATAAGCGCAATATTACACAAATAGTTGTTCTGATTCCATTCTTTCTCCACAGGAAGTGCGTCTTGACTATAATAATCCCAATATAAGGGTTTCTTTTTCAAGGCATCCATAATGACGGGAATATCTTCTTTACGACGAAACCGAGCCATATAAATCAAGGCATAATTGTTATATCCATCCATATAGTTGCGCTTGGCTATGGAATATAGTTTCTCTGAAAGAGGGGCATTACAGTAGAGCTTCCTGAAATAAAAGAACGAATAAATCTTTGGGGTGTTCAGCAATACGCTGTCCATCCTTAACGAATCGTTAACGTCCAACGATCCGTAATAAGGATAAAAATGCATAATGTCGAACATTGCCTCCATCATAGGTTTGTCATAGTAGGCTCTACCCTTTGAGTTGTTGTATTCGTCATCATAAATAATGACGTTCCGCATGTCATGTATGTGGCTGATAGCCACATCGCAACCCAATGACGGATTCTTCTCACGCAATATTCCGAACGCATACATTTTGACAAACGTTGAAGGATGGTTTTCGATGAAAAAAAGAAGTTCCTTCTCAGTCAGCGTTTTCTTCAGCTGCTCCCTACAGCGAAGTGCACCAGGAAACTGAAACATATAGTTTGGATAATAATACACCACCCTATCTGTTGTATACACTATTTTATCAAACAGCACATATTTATCCAGACTGGGAGCCATGACCCAGCTGATTATCATCGAACAAAATGATAATCCCAACAATATATACATGAAAATGTCAACCGCTTTTTTCATAAGGTATGGTTTAGGCTTTACATATGCATGTACAATAAATAACATTTCCTGAGGATTTCATGTTTCAACTGACCAAGGAAGAATGTTTAAGGTCGCAAATTGCGACCTTAAACGAAGGACGTGGACAACACTTGAAATATATGCCTTATGTATTTACGGAAAACGGAGTTGCTATGCTTAGCAGTGTTTTGCGTAATCATTGTGGTGAAAACATAACTCGAAATTTAATACAAGAACTTATATTTTTCCCATTACTTTGAGCAGGTTTCCATCTTGGCATATTTAACAATAATTCCAACAACAGAGAGTCTGTTCTATTACATTTCTGCACATTAATAAAGTTTACACTTGTTACTTTTCCAAACGAATCAACACCTAACTCTATATTGTATGTAAACCTTTCCAAAGAATCAGGATTGAAATTCTTGAAAATATATTCAACTTCAGAGTTATACAATCTATTAGAAAAACTGGCAACTCTTTGACGGGGGAACATAGTGTCAATCTCTATATTGTTGTCTATTCCTTTGTAAGGAATCTGTGTGGGTTTACATGCCCACACAGATGAAACTATTAATATTAATAATATGTATATTATATTCTTCATTTTGTCTTGCTTTTTACATCATATCCAGAATATTCAGACCAATAGCGACAATCACCATTGGCACCAGCACCTTTTTGTTGCAAATCTATTTCCTTTATCATTAAATCTATTTGACCTAACGTAATTTTATTTTGTATTCCATTTGGATTTGTCTCTTTAAATGATTTTCCATCAATTAAAATCATATTATAATTCATGATATTATCCCGAATGTCTGAAACAGTATTTTGGGTGCTAATATATGAATTCTTTCCTGTTCGCAACAATTCTGTATCTGCAGTCTGAGTCACTTCAAATGGATGCACAAGCCGAAGAGTATGCAATAATTCATGTATTACGTCAGAGGCAAATTCATCTCCAGTCTTTTGAGTATTATCTGAATTTAATATATTTACTGTTGACGAACCTAATGTGGTAATACCAGCAATTTTGCTATCTTTGTTAGAGTACCAAGTAAGTGTAGGGGTATGAATTCCTGCTACTTCATTCCCTTCAAATGTTACTTCTCCACTGACTTTATTATTTGAAGCTAACATTAACATATTATTAAAAGCAAACGTAATTGATGCCTTATAAGCAGAAATCTGTTCTGGAGATAAATTTGCTTCAATTTGTAAAATTACATCTACAGAAATAATTGTATTTCCATTTTTATCTTTAGTGTATTTCCATTCTTTACCTTCTGGATCAATAAATATTATTGGATTATTGAGAACGTATGAATAGGATGATATTGAAGGATATTTCTCTTCTAAAGGGTCTGTAGCCACCCACCTGCCCAATACCGGATCGTACCATCTCGCTTCATGATCCTGCATATTCCATCCGTACATAGTGTCAAGTTCCTTGCCTATGTACTTGTATTTGTTTCGGCTCACGCCACAGCGGTCGCCCA
>ERZ507065.214-NODE-214-length-50716-cov-7.139950_pt1 | contig 50716 bp, 52 predicted proteins | sample MGYA00513785_ERZ507065 | MGnify/ENA metagenome assembly ERZ507065
AGTGAAGAATCCGGAGAATCCGGAAGTGGCAGCCAGGGAGGCGGCTCCGAAGATAGCAGTGAAGAATCCGGAGAATCCGGAAGTGGCAGCCAGGGAGGTGGCTCCGAGGATAATAGTGAGGAATCAGGAGATTCTGGGGGAACTGATACGGAAACGCCAATGGCCAGTATAAGTTTACATGGTAAATCCTTGCTCTTGTCATCCATAGCTACACAGAGTAATGCGAAAAAAGAATCGGAAGAAGCCATAGAAACCCCGGATACGGATGAGGAAGAAGTAGAAGAATATGAAGCGTATGAGTATGTGAGAAATCCTTTGGAAGTATCTTATGAAATGGACATCAGCATGACCCAGACAGATGAACCAGAGGAAGAGGGGAATGGCATTACACGCTTCCTGCATTCCTTGTTTAGTGGGGATGATGATAGTGATAGCATCATAGCCGCCTTGCCATCGTTTGTAGATGATGACCTGGACCCAATAGATGTATCCGGATATGGAGCATCAGGAACCATTCTTTATACATTTAAAGTGTGGGACCATCGGACCGAAGGTAGAATCCATATAAATAAACGGGACCTGGAACTTTACAATGCGGACCAGGATGGAAGTTATGGTTTGACCCAGGGAGATGGGACCCTGGAAGGGGCAGTGTATGGCCTGTTTGCGGGGCAGGACCTGTCCCATCCAGATGGAAAGTCTGGAATTGTCTATAACCAGAATGACCTGGTAGCTGTGGCAACAACGGATAAAAATGGTGATGCATCGTTCCTGGCCTTTACAGAGAAGCCGGGGACACGTCTGGATGATGATGGGAACATAAAACCGCTGGAAGGTGTGACAGGACCGGGAAATTTGTACGATGGTTCATCCATCACATCCTCAGATGAGGGATTTGGCACCATTATGTATCCGGATTATGTAGAGGCCAACGGTGACCAGTGGATTGGGCGGCCCCTGCTGATGGGGAATTACTATATTATGGAATTAAGCCGTTCTGAGGGATACGAACTGTCAGTAAATGGCATATCAATGTCAGAGACAAACCGGACCCAGGTTGGAACTACAATAAGAGAAGCTGGTCAGGCCCAGGTAATAGGAGGGTTGTCCGATTATAATGATATGAGTGCGGATGGCTCATGGAATGATTTTATTGTAGAGAATTATAAGACAGAAGAGGGTTATGATATTACAATAACTGGTTATCCAGAAGGGGCAAAGATATACAGGGTAGATATTGAAAACCGGACCGAAACGGTAAAAGTAGTTACCGGCAGCTCTTTGCAGCCGAAAACAGATGACCATGGAAACATTGTATATCAAACGGCCAAGGGTGGGGAGTATAAGATAGGACCGGATGGGAACCCCATCATAAAAACAGGGACAGCTACGGACAGTAATCCGGACGAACAGATACCTTATGGAGAAACACTATATTACCGTTTCCGGACGGCTCCATATCCCAATGGCAGCGCAACACCAGGGGATATGAGTAAGTGGGGCCAGGCCATTGATGGGAATTACCTAATAGACCAGGTGAATGATATGCTGGGGCAGATTGGATATAAGACAGCTGCAGACACATCTCCCTGGGCCGACATAGAACTGACTGGGGCAACGAATGCTCTTGCAGCCCAGGAAATCATGGATTGGTTCACAGCGCATAACTTCTTTGATTGTGGTGCCGTGGAATCCATTTATCAAAAAGATGGGGGATATCATGCAAGGCTGCTGTATGACTATTCCGCAGCCAGTGATACATATCCAGCAGTGTATGATTCCGTAAACCATAAGCTGTATGTCCGTAAGGTAGCAGAAGTAGATGGTGGACCTGCCGGTGAGGTTGGGTATTGGATTGAGTACCAGAAAGGTGAATATAGCTTAAAGAGCAAGACTGTATCTATTAAGGAAAAACGGCAGGTTACAAACAGCATACCTTATGGTGATGACATAGCAGCATACATTGATGTGGTGTATCAACCGGTTTATGAGACATACCAGGCCGGAGAGGTATTGTTGGACCGCTCCGGAAATCCCATACCAGTGATGGAGCGTGTATATACGTATGAGGACCAGGAGCAGACGGTAGAACGTGAAAAATTGGTACCGTTGGATGCGGTTTATGATACACAGGCTGGTACTTATACAATCCATATTACCAATGCTATGGATTGGAGTGGGACAACAGATGCGGTGAGGACCATATACCGTATCGTGACGATAGAGAAAACCATTGAACATGATGGGGTGGAAATGCCCTATAACCAGTATATGACGGATGTTGTTGGTGCAGGAGTAAGCGCATATGCTTCCATGCCAGAATTGGATGAGGGCAGCTACATCAAGACACAGGCTTTGGTATATCCAGGCCAGAATGAACCTACACAGGACGGGGGAACGGGAGACAGGCCGGTCCAGGTGCTCCAAAGAGCCATCAAACAGTCCATCAAGGTGACAAAGGATATCTCCCAAGCGTCCTATGATGGGGTTAATACCTATGGAGCAGTCCACAATGACCCGTTGACGGTATTACTGGGCCTGTTTAATGGGGGAAGCAGTTCCCAAGGCACAAAGATACTGAATCAGTTTAAGTTTAAGGCATACCTTAAGAGTAACCTGGAGGACATCTTTGTGGATGATGCCGGTACCATTGTTTCAGAGTACATTGGAACAGATGGATTCACGGAGGAAGTACAGAAGGTTTATCTGCCTCCTAAGGATGGGAAGGGAAATCGGCTGCTGGAGACAAAAGAGGATGGGACCTATAATTATACAAAATTCTTTGATGCCTTGTATGCAGCAGACCGGAAAGCTGGAGGGTACCCGGTAGAAGTGGTCAGGCAGTTTGCGATTGACTATTACGACATAGATAGTTACAAAAAAGAGATTCTTGCAGCAGAACCGGGATTAAACAGTGATGTGGCCTACGACCAGGCATTACAAAGGGCCTCAGAGGCCGCCGCGGCTTACTTGGATATCTTTGTGGGATTGGATGACCGTCTGGCCATTGCCTGGGATAAGGATGCTGGTGGTGGAGCTGATGGCGATAGGACTACGCTGCAGTGTAATACCAAGAACGGGAAGGATGACTATTATAACAATTCCATCATGCTCCCATACGGTACCTACGTGGTTGCGGAGCAGACACCGGCTGATGTGGGGAAAGAACTGGCAAACAGGCATTTTAATAAAGATTACCCAAAGGAAGTCACTCTGCCTTTTGTTCCGGATATCAGCCAGGACGGGAACACTGGGGAAACGGATATCAACTATCAGACAGGCAGCCCCTATTACCGATATGATAGCACAGATACTCCAGAGGAATTGATAAGAAAGTACAAGATACGCTTTAATGAGGAAACTCATATTATCCAGGCACATGGCCAGGATGGTGATTACGAAGTGTTTAAATATGGCCTGGATAAGGAGGTACGGCCTGGACATAGTCTTACGTCCACGGAACCATATGAGGCAGCTTACATGGATGGACGGAATGAGACGGTAAAAAGCTATTATGCCGGATATACATCCCAGAGTGAGGATGCCAGTACCATGGATGATGTTATATATGATGGATATGAGACAGACAGCGGCCAGATGGAGGTTAGGGATGGTGTGGCAACCATGGAAGGGATGCAGCTTGCCATTGATGGTAAGTTCGCCCCTATGTTGGTACCATGGACCGTACTGTCACCAGCTGTGGACCGGGTGAACCCGGATACCGGCAATGTAGAAACCCTGATACCGTCAGGAAGTGGAGCGGATTTTAACTTTGTGGCGTTTGCGCAGGAAGATTTTGAGGATACCTACTATAACACGAAGTTACGGATTGAGAAACTGGATGCCGAGACAGGGGACAATATCATCCATGATGGCGCATTGTTCAAGATATATGCGGCCAAACGTGATGTGGAAAAGAATGGGACCAATACTGTCACTGGTACCGGGGATGTGCTGTATGGTGAGGCCGTGGATTGGGAAGGAAACCCGGTCCTGGATGCGGATGGAAATAAAATACTGTATCCAAGGGTTGGTGAGAGCAATGGCAGCATGGATGACCTGCCTGTCCGCCTGGATAAGGAGGGGATTCCACAATATGATGAAAGCCAACTTATCAGGCAGGAGGACCATGATGGCAATGAAACCGGTATTTTTCGGGCATATTCCACCATCCGTGAGGTGGTTGTGGATGGTCAGGTCCAGAAAGTCCCGGTAGGATACATTGAAACCTATAAGCCATTAGGAGCTGGAGCATATGTATTGGTGGAGGTCCAGGCCCCGGAAGGTTATACCAAGAGTCGCCCTGTGGCATTTGAAATTTATGCGGATGATGTGACCTATTACCATGACCAGCGCAATCCGGATGGGACTACAGACGGATGGGAGCCTAAAACAGCAGCAAGGTATCAGTATGCGGTGCCTGTGGCAGGAGATACAAATAAATTCCAGACTGAGATAGTAAGCCAGATTGTGGTTGAGGATTATCCTTCTAGGATGGAAATCCATAAGGTGGAGGATGGTGATTCCATGGTGGGGAACCAGAATGTGCTGCAGAAAACGGATGCCCAGGGGCAGACGGAAGCAAGCGGAGGATTCGAGGAGGACATCATGGTGAATGATGAGGGTGACCTCCTCATGTACCGAGTACATGGCAGAAAGGAAAAGCTGGAGGAGCGTGGAGACGTAAGGGAAATTACCTATGACCCAGATACCAAAGACTGGTATGGGTATGTAACGAAACCATTCGATGAATACTCTGAGCATATCGTAGAAGGGACGGAAAAGGCCCTTAAGGCCATGCCAGGAGTGAAGCTGCTGTACGAGCTGGATGGAACCTACACAGGGAAGGGAATCCGGTTTGATATACCGGTATCCGGAGCAAGGTTGTCTCTCTACCATGCGGTAGAACTTGAAAAGACAGGGGAAAACCAGTACGAAGGTGTGACGGTAGAGTATGAGGATGGGCAAGTGACCAGAATCATAGATACGAATACCGGTACCCACAAGGAAATCCGAAGGACAGGCCAGGACAGCGGACCAGCTGGGCTGAATGTCTGGGATACCATAATAGTGGACAACAATCCGGTTGACCTGTATTTCTATGACCTGGAACAGGTAGATACGATGGAGGACCCAGATACTGGTGAGATATGGGTATTGGATGACCGGGGCAACCAGCTCTGCTATGCAGATGCCCAGTCTGGTATGGCATATGTTTATGATGATTATGGGCGGATGCTGGCCTATACAGCGGACGAAGAAGGAAACAAGGAACTGGTGAAGTCCATCCAGGTCATGGATGATGGAACTGGAAACGGGCAGACCATTTATGAAGATAAGAGCACAGTGGATGATGAAAATGGACTGCCGATTTACTATACCGCTGGGAAGGTAGTTACAAAAGATGAAACATGGATTACAGATGACAGTACGGACCCTTATGGAAATCCAGAATCAACCGGTGCGGTTCATACTATCACACGTCTGCCCTTCGGCGCCTACATCCTTCAGGAGGAGCTGGTACCATATGAGCAGGGATATATTCAGGCCAAGCATATGGGCCTGGTGCTGGAGGACACAGATGAGGTACAGAAATATTTCATGCAAAATGTATTTACCAAAACTGCGTTTGCCAAAATAGACGTGCGTACACAGAAGGAGATTCAGGGGGCCACAATGACCTTGTACTGCGCCCAGCTGGATGGCGAGGGGAATCCACTGAAAGAAGAGGACGGAACCTATAAGAAGGGGGATGCATACACCACCTGGCTAAGTGGCTATGAATATGATGATAACGGAAATCTGAAATTGGATGACCAAGGCCGTCCAATCCAAACCACGGAGCCACATTGGATTGACCATATCCCAGTAGGATTCTATGTGCTGGAGGAAACCATTTGCCCATATGAACAGGGATATGTACAGTCCGTATCCGTGAACATTGATGTGCTGGAGACTGGAAATGTACAGAGTTTTGAAATGGAGGATGATTTTACTGCCCTGGAAATACGGAAATATGACACTAAAAATGAGGATGTCATATATGAGGATAGTGAGGCGTACCTGACTCTTTACCATGCGAAACTGGACGCGAAAGGATATCCGGTCATCCAGGATGGTATCCCACAGTATGATGAATTTGGGAAGGTATTTACATTCCGGGCAGCAACGTATAAAGATGGACAGGATGTAGCGTCAACCGGGCGTGAGGTGCCAGATGCAGGTGGGAACAACCCCATCATGAAATATGATTATGACTTCCAGCCCATCCCAAATACGTACCAGGGACGATACTACTACACGGAGAATGCAACGGTACGGATGGAATACCTGCCAGTAGGAAGCTATGTACTGGTAGAGACAGACAATCCGGATGGATACGCCACAGCAGACCCTATCCTGATAGAAATCGAGGATACGGGACATCTAGAAGAAATCCAGTATGCAGAAATGGGGGACAAGCCCCTAAGTCTGGAGGTATCAAAGGCCAATATCACTGGCGGTAAGGAAGTCAATGGTGCTGTCCTTACCATATACCCGGTAGATGAACGGGGGAATGTGTCGGATACCCCCCTGATACTGCACCAACCGACCGTGGATGGGAACTACCAGGATATCACGGCTACATGGGTATCTGGCCTGGACGGTAAATATACCGATGCGGACCGGGTGGCAGGGCTTATCCCGGATGGGTTTGAGGTAGGGGACTTGAAGCCGCACCTGGTGGAGTATATACCGGAAGGGGACTATATCCTAAGGGAGGAGACAACCCCATATGGATTCCTGCAGTCCGTGGATGTACCCTTTACTATTACGGATACCCAGGTGATTCAGAAGGCCGAAATGATTGACGAGATACCGGATGGAATCCTTAAGATAACGAAGAGTGATACAGACCGTCCAGATGAGAGGCTGCAGGGAGCACAGTTCCAGCTGGAGAACATGACAACCGGCACCCTATGTGAGACTGTTACCACGGATGAGCAGGGAATGGCACAATTCCAGCCACAGCCGATTGGTTATATGGACAGAGATGGAAACTTTAAGCCATACACCTATAAGTGCAGCGAGACAAAAGCAGCCCCAGGCCATATGCTCACTTTAAGCCCATATGAGTTCCAGTTTGAATATGTAAATGAGTTGACAGACAAGATTGTACTGGACTATAACCCTACAAATGATTCCAACCGTGTGGTCACAGACAAACGGATAGGGAATACGGATGAGCTGTTAGATGGTGTTACGTTACGTATCGAGCGTAAGGTGGACAATGGATGGGAAACCATAGACGAGTGGATGACTGGTAAGCAGGGCCACTATACGAAGGACCTACAGGCCGGTGATTACCGTTTGGTGGAAATCAAAGCAGCGGAGGGATTCAAGTTTCTGGCAGAACCAATTGAATTTACCATCAGTGACGGTATGACGGAAGTCCCGCACTTTGTTATGCGTAATTACTCAACCATTGTGGACATAACGAAGGTACAGAGTGGTACGGATACCCTTCTTGCAGGGGCCAGGCTGCAGCTGATAAGAAAGGACACCGGGGAAGTAATCCGGGAATGGACGACCCAGGAAGATGGTGGCCAGAAATTCTATGGACTGGAGCCGGGAACCTATGTCATTCATGAGCTGCAGGCACCAGCTGGATATGTCATGGCCGGGGACCAGGAGATAGTGGTAACAGAGAATAATGATACAACTCAGGTATTCCAGTACGAAAACCGGCTTAAATCCTCATCTGGAGGCGGTGGAGGCGGTGGAGACAAGCCAAAACCCAAGGTGGACTATATTTCATTCAAGAAGATAGATTTAGGAGGGATGCCAGTAGCAGGGGCTGAATTTACGTTATATCGTGGTGATGGCAGCGTGTTGGATACAGCAGTATCTGATGCAAACGGAAAGATTACGATTAAACGGCCAGAGTCCGGAACCTACACAATCCGAGAAACAAAAGCACCTGATGGATTTTATATAAGTGACAAGACTTATACAGTCACGATTGGCCAGGGTGGTGTCCAAGGGGACTATGAAATAGTCAATGTCCCCAATACAACGGTTACGATTAACAAATTGGACGCTGAAACGCAGGAGCCACTGTCCGATGTGAAATTACAGATTTTGAACGGCAGCAATCATGTGGTGGCCGAAGGATGGACGGATGATAATGGCCAATTTGGTTTTGTGGCACCATATGTCGGGACATATCACATAAAAGAGCTGGAAGCACTGGAAGGGTATAGGAAATTGCCAAGTACCTATGAATGCGGCGTACAGGAAGATGGAAGTATCACAGGTACAACAACGCTTTATAACTCTAAGACACAAAAGATTGGCAAGGTAATGGCCTCTTACACACCACACCTTACTGGGAAGGGTGCTGCATCATTTGGTGTTCCAGGAATAAGAGTACCAGGTGCAAAGACAGGAGATGATACACCAATTATGCTATATGTAGTCATGCTTATTCTATCCGTGTTGATATTAGCCGGTTTTGTTATCACTTACTGGATGCGGAAGGGAAAGAAGAAGAAAAATCTCATGATGTTGGTCCTTATCATAGGATTATCTGCTGGAATGCATTGTGAGGGGAAAGCAGCCCCTATGGACACATTGGAGGCTGCAACCTCATCTAATGCTTCCGAAGTGGAGTTACAGCAAAAGGAAGGAATCAACACATTGATAGTGGTATCTGCGCCAAATATAGATGCGGAAAGTATCCCCAGGCCAGAAAAGACCTACCAATATGAAGGAAAAACTTATGAATTACAGGATTATAAGGTTATAGAAACCTCCATCCCTGAGAGGGAGGAAATTGCAAGGGATACAATTACTTATAATGAGGTAGAACAGGCTGATACGATACCAGCAACTGCTGTAATAGAGGTAGAGGATACAATTACGGGAACGGTCACAAAAGTGACCGTCCCCCTCAAAGATTATGAATATACAGATTACCGGTGGGTAGATGGGTTCGAGTTTCTGATAACGGTCGAGGCCGCTGACGCAGACAGTTATGCCCTGGGAGACATACTGATTCCAAGACAGGAGGAAAATCCGTTTGCAGGGTATGAAAACAATTTGTTGGAATTGATACAGGTTAATCCTGCTTATTATCAGATTCATACAGTGGAATGGACCGGGGAACCATGGGTAGCCGAAGATGGAGTTACATATAGACAGGCAATTGCCCGCGGCTTAAAGCAAGTGGCCACAGTCAATGCTACATACGAGGGCATTGTTTTACTTGATTCGGTACCGGCAAATGCTATTGAAGCAGTGTATGAAGAAGATATGTCCCAGGTGGAAATGGAGCCAGAGAAGCCAGTTGAAACCGTTGAGGTTGAGGTGGCAAAAAAAAACTTATGGGATTTCCTTATGGAGTTGTTAGGCAGACTGTTAAAACATCCCATAATTGCTATGGTTACATGCATTGCATTGATTATCCTGATATGCCTGGTTGTTACTATCTTGCAAGTATTATCAGCAAAGAAACGAAAGAAGGGGGATGAGGAATGAAGACGGTAGGAATTGTTGGATGCCAGCCACGTATTGGAACAACAACACAGGCACTGCAGCTTACATTATGCCTTATGCATATGGGATACAATGCCGCATATGTGGAAATGGGAGAAAGAGATTACATTGAAAAACTGGATGCATTATATCAAGGTATTACAATTGATAAAAACGATATAATATACTGCCAATCCATACCCTTGTATACAGGAAGTCGAATCGCTTTGGCGAACCGGGGACGATACGATTATGTGATAAAGGATTACGGATATATAGGAAATCCAGGTTTTGAAAAAATATCATTTTTGGAACAGCAGATAAAGATTGTGGTAGGGGGAGCCAAGGCCAATGAGGTTGATTATGTGGAACAGGTCATAGAGGATGAATGCTATGAAGATGTGAACTACATATTTTCCTTCATCGGATTAAGTGAACAGCGGGACGTGAAGGAAATGATGAAAAGCAAGAAAGAACGGACCTATTTCGCAGTGTATACACCGGACCCCTTTACCTATGTAGAGAATGATATTTATGAGTACATCTTAGGAGATTAGAGATGGAATATAAAAAACGGTTAGGTGAAAAAGTCGAAGAAAAAAGGGCCTTTGAGCAGGAACAGCAAAAATTACGAAGGAAATATAAAATCCATGAAGATGGAACGATTCTGGTCAAAAAGAAGCGTCTGATAGAAATCCTGCTTAATACAGGAGCTGCGACCATTAGAATAGGAGCCACCATCATTTTATGTAGTTTGGCAGCCATCGGATTGATTTCGCTGTTGTATGTCGGACCTAGAACGGAATTACTAATAATCATGCAGGAGGTAGTTGAACAGCTGCATAGTATGTTAGGAGTGTGATTTATGGGGAAGTTAAAAACAGGAGCCTATGCAGCCGTTTGTGTGTTAGCCCTAGTAGGATTAGGCATATCTAGCACAAGATTGCTGGATATATCTGCAGAGTACCAAAGGTCAAACATAGCATATAGGCAACTAAGGGAAATAAAGGGTATCAAGGGGCCGCGGGAGGTGGTGGAGGATAAATTAAAGGATATAAACCCTGATTATATAGCCTGGCTGCAGATAGAGAATACCCCAATTGATTATCCGGTGGTAATGGAATCTTATAGGGACTATCTGATAACTGGATTTTATGGGGAGAATAGCATAGCCGGGACACCATTTATACGCAGGGCGCAAAATGCATTTCGAGATAAGAATACAGTGATTTTTGGTCATAACATGAGGGACGGAACCATGTTCGCTGCATTAAAGAACTACCTGAAATCAGAGTACTGTAAACAATATCCGACCATTACTATTTTGCTTAAAGGAAGGGAATATAAATACAAGTTGTTTTCGGTACAGTTACTTAATGAGGATGACGGAAGTGTATTCGCATATACATTTGCAAATGATGAATCCTACAGGGAGTATCTGGATTTAATGATACAAAAATCATTGGTGCAGCTTACAGAGCAGCCAGACACGGACAGAAATATAATAACCCTATCAACCTGTTATGGAAAAGACAAAAGGCTTGTAGTACAGGCATTTGGGGAGGGATAATATATGGCCCAGAGCAGTTTGGATAAACAGTTGGATATGGCAATGGGGAATTTGGTTGTCATTATAGGAAAAGTTTTGAAATCCGTCTGGTATGGATGCAAAAAGTTAAGAGGCAGGAAAATCATTCCCTTTATGCTATGTATAATACTGGCAGTGATTGGCTGGATACGATGGGAGCAGATAGCTTCAGTTCTTGATGTTCTGGAGATGCCAGGGTGGATGCAAAAGATATTATACATACTTATCCTTCTATCACCGGGCATAAACCTTGCTTTGCTAGGAAGTGTCATCACCAGAAAGCAGATGGAATTTTACCGAAAGTTTGAGGAAATTGGATTTAAAGAAAAAACAGGAAAGTATCCATTGTATTTAGGCGAAGTCGAGGAGCCGGATGGCCGGATATGCTATACATTCCGCTCAAATATAAGTATAAGTGAGTGGAAGAAACGTGCTGTACAGATAGAAACCGTGTTGGATTGTACTATCCTGCGGATTGAAAACAAGGGTAGTAAGCGTATTATCCAAATGTTGGCCGTGTCCAGTGAATATAAAATACCGGATAAATTACTTTGGGAAGAGGGGTATTTATCTAATGAAGATGGTGTTTGCGTGATAGGTCAAGGTATGTTATCCCAGATATCATTTAATCTGAATCGTACACCGCATGTACTGGCAGCCGGCGAAACAGGCTCAGGTAAATCTGTGATATTACGTTGTTGCCTTTGGCAGCTAATAAGCCAGAATGCCAGGGTTTATATGATTGATTTTAAAGGCGGCGTTGAATTTGGTCTGGACTATGAACGTTACGGCGAAGTAATAACGGATAGAGAGAGGGCCGCCGAAGTATTGGAGATGTTAGTTAAAGAGAATACTGCAAGACTGGCATTATTTCGGAAGCTTCGGGTGAAAAACTTACCAGAGTATAACAAGAAAACAGGAAAGAATCTATGTAGAATAGGTGTTTTCTGTGATGAGATTGCTGAAATGCTGGACAAAAAAGGTGTGCCAACGAAAGAACGGGAGATTTATGAACGGCTGGAAGGTTATATATCGACATTGGCCAGACTGTCAAGGGCAACGGGCATTAATCTTTTTCTGGGAGTGCAGCGGCCAGATGCCAATGTACTGACAGGCCAAATAAAAAATAACATTCCCATACGTATATGCGGGCGTTTTGCAGATAAATCAGCATCAGAGATTGTACTAAATTCAACGGCGGCCATAAATCTTCCGGACATAAAAGGCAGATTCTTGTATTTACAAGGAAATGAATTGATAGAGTTCCAGGCGTATTACTTTGACGATGAAACGATGTTGGATGAATCGGTGGAGGTGTCACCTGGGAATATGCTTACAGAAAGCTACACAGTTAATCATCACGAAGAGGAGATTAAGGTTCCTTCCAAATCGAAAAGTGTTACGGAAGAGATAAAACAAGTCAATTATGAAGAGTATGATTTTAATTTTGGTGAAGATGAGGAAATAGAATGGAGTGTGGATAAATGAGCCTGTTACCAATATATAAAACTGGAGAGGCCACAGAAACAAAAAAGAAGCTGAAAAAGAAAGGGGAAAATCAGGAGGAAGAGAACGTTCAAGAAAATACGAAGGATACAGTAGTTGTCAAAAAGAAAAAAAAGGAAAAGCAGCCAAGAGATACTACATATGTCCTAAAAAAGAATTTCACCATGAAGATTTTCCGATGGGTATTTTGGCTTATGTTAGTATGTGTATTTGCAAGAGGTGCATATCAAATCATAAGGCCCCAGGCGGCCGATGAGCTGAGACAGCTGATAAAAGATTTTGAACAGACCCAACAGAGCCAGGGTGATGCAGCGGAGGAGGTGATGGACTTTGCCCAAGATTTTGCAAAAGAGTATTTGACCTACAAGAAGGGAGGCGAACAGGATTTCAGAACACGAATAAATCCGTATATATCTCAACGTTTGAATAATGCACCTGGTATATATGCATTCCGGAATAATGCTAAAGCAGTATATGTGAATGCATATCGTAAAGAGCAAGAAGAGGAAGTCTATAATGTGTATGTCAATGCTGAAATACAGTACGATAAGGGCGAGGATGGAATGGAATATGCGGACTGTACCCTAAAAATCCCTGTTGTGGCCACGGAATCAGGATATTGTATCACTGCATTGCCTATGTATATACAGGATAAGAGGAACAGCGATGATTATACCTTGCCTCAAATTCCGCTGGGGCAGGAAATAGATACTGCATTGGTATCATCCTCTATTGAAAACTTCTTATCCGCTTATTATTCCCAGGAGCAGAGCATGATTAATTATCTGCTTACTGTAGATGCAGACCGCAGCAAATTTGTAGCCATAGGAGGTAGATATGAATTTAAGAAGGTTGAATCTATAAAAGCATATCAAAGTCCAGAAGCAGCAGATATCCTATGCTTATTAACAGTCCGGATTGCTGATACAGTGAATCAGGAAGAAATAAGTCAGGAATATATGATAACGCTTGTGCAAGAAACAGATAAGTACTATGTCAAGGATATAGATACAAAAATATATTAATAAAAAAATATTTAATTATTAAAATAATAAAATAACAAAAAGAAAAGGAGACCAAAATGAGATTATCAAAGAATACGAGAATAAGGAAATACATAATGATTTTGCTTAGTATACAACTTACATTGTCCATGGCCATAGTATCTTTTGCCAGTGGCGCAAACTACGCAGAAAATGCTGCTAAGTGGGGATTTGAGCAGGCATTTTGGGTGATTTTATTCGTTACGTTGATTGTAGCAGCTGGTGCATGGATGAAACATGCTTTATCAGCAGCAATAGTTACCGTAATTATCGGTGGCATATTAGCTTATATTTGTAAACAGCCAGAGGTAATATCTACCATCGGAAATGCAGTTGGCAGTAGAGTATTTGGGGGATGATTATGGATAACAGTGAGCAGAAAAAGGTAACAATATATAGCTACAGCAAAGTCTGGAAAGTTGAGAAACGTATATATGCTATACAGAACCTGGTGCTTCCTGTCCCTGTAGACCCCTGGCAGCTGCTATATTTTGGAATCACATGGGCTGCAATTAACTTGACATTTGGTGCACTGCCGGGATTTAGTAGTATCCCGGTAGTCATCCGGTCAATATTGATTCCTTATCTCATTTCAAAATTTTTACTGACCAAGAAATTAGATGGTAAGAATCCAATAAGGTATATGATTGGTATAGTGATGTTTTTGTTTTGCGAACAGGACAAGGCACTGGAACATTTCAAGTTACAGCCAGTTAAAAAAAGACAGGCCATAAAGCTATCCTGGAATTGTAGCCAGGGAAACAGGAGGTGACAGGATGTACCAATGCCCAATTGATTATTACATTGATAATCTGGTATTCAATTCGGATAAGAGCTGCTGGGCTATCTACCGGTTAAAGGGATTTAATTATGACTACTTAAGCACCCAAGGAAAGGTAAATAAGCTGGTGCAATTAGCCAGGGTATATAGTGGTGTTATGAGCTATGCACAAATATTGGTTATTCCGGTAGAGAAAGATGTTGAGGAGCATTTTAGAAATCTAAGGGAGCGTCTACACCAAAATGACATTTTATATGACAGTGCAAAACAACAGATAGAATTGACAGAATCGTATTTGAGGGAAAAAACAGAACAGTTAGGGCGTGTAAATGATTATGCCACATATTTTATTGTAAAGCTAAGCGAAGCTTCGGAATACGAGGCAGTAGAAAAGCTAAGTGAGTTCCTCATGTACTTCATTAAGGACCCGGTCAATGCTATTAATGTGCAGATGAATCTGGATACCAAAGATATATTAAAAAGTAAAATAGTAGCTTATGAAAAAATGGCCAATAAGTGGTTGAATGAGAATAAATACAAAATGAGCATGGAAGCGGCAACAACAGAAGAAACACAATGGTTGTTCAGACGCATTGCATACAGAGGAACCGGGATTCCAGCAAAACTATTTTATAAGACAGTAGGACGGGAAAAATGGGAACCAGATGCAGATGAGGTAGTAATTAATCACGAAAAGATTGTACGACCATATCATAGAGATACCGTGTCCCTGTTTGAAGGAAGCATAGAAGCGCAAAACAGGAGCCTTAAGGTATCGACAGGATTTTCCACATCATATCAGACATTCCTTCCCATTGTATGGCTTCCAGAACAGAACGAATTTCCAGGTAAGGAATGGCTGTATGAGCTACAGATAAGAAATTTACAAGCGGAAGTGTGTATCCATATTAAGGCCATCCCGCACAAATCAGCCCTGCATCAGTTGGAACTGAAAAAGAGGGAGATAAACAGCCAAATTGAACATATTGAAGATGCGAATGCTGATATCCCAGAAGATTTATATACATCAAAGGAATATGCTGATTGCATGGAGCAGGAATTGAAAGATGACAGGTCCCCACTTTTGGAGAGCAATATCACTGTTTGCCTATCTGATTCAAGTTTGGATGGATTGGAAAAGAAATGTTCCAGGGTAAAAGAGCTGTACGATAACATGAACATAATCATTGAACGTCCATTAGGGGACCAGCTTAAATTGTATATGTCTTTCATTCCATCTGTGCGTATTTTGATAAAGGACTTTGTGATGAGGCTTACACCAGTTACATTAGCTTCGGGCATTGTGGGGGTGACAAGGGAATTAGGGGATAACCGGGGTGGCTACATCGGTTCCACCGGAAAAGAAGGAAAACCCGTATATTATGCTCCAGAGCTGGCCTGTCTCCAAAATATGTCTCCAGCTGCTACGTTTTTTGGAGACTTAGGAACGGGTAAATCATTTAATGCTAACATATTGATATATCAAATGGTCTTATATGGTGGCTATGGATTGATTATAGACCCTAAGGGGGAACGGTCACACTGGGAGAAACAGTTGATTGTTCTACGTGGTTTGATTAGTACAGTCACATTAGGAGCGGAATCCAGTGACCGAGGAAAGCTGGACCCTTATAATATATATCCAGATGACATACGGGAAGCACATGAGCTTACATTAAATGTGTTGAGTGACTTGTTTGGGCTGGACCCAAAAAGTGATGAGTATATTGCTATACTGGAGGCCCAGAAGAGGATGGAAAAAAGTCATGGGGCGTACTGTATGTTAAAACTGGCCCAAATGTTGGAGGCGATACCAGAAGAGGATAATTTACATGAGGCAGCCAATAATCTGGCCAGAAGGATTATATTATACAGAGACAATGGAATGGCGGGCCTATTGATAGGGGATGGAACTGAACATGCCATTACATTGGATAATCGCCTGAATATAATACAGCTGCAAAACTTAAAGATGCCATCACCAGAAACACCGAAACAGGATTATACGAGAGATGAGGTGTTATCGGTTGTTATTTTCGGTGTTGTATCTGCCTTTATTAAGAAATTTGCTTTGGTGAAGCGGCCAGTACCAAAAGGTATACTTGTAGACGAATCGTGGGCTGTATCAGCGTCAAAGGAAGGGCGCAACATGGAAGAGTTCATATCACGTATGGGGCGTTCCCTTTATACTTGTATTATCTACAATGGCCATTCTACGAAAGATTTGCCTACGGAAGGGATTAAAAACTCAATTACATATAAGTTTGTATTCCGCTCTAGGAACAATCGGGAGGAGGCAGCCCGTTTATTGGATTATCTGGGCCTAGAGGTCACACCGGAAAACATGTTGGTAATCCAGAACCTGGGAGCAGGACAATGCCTGTTTAAAGATTTATATAATCGTGTGGGGGTACTGCAATTTGACCCCGTTTTTCAGGATTTATTTGATATCTTTTCTACTACACCAACAGAAGATGTCGAGGAACCGGAACCTGAGGAACCGGAGTCTGAGGAACCGGGGCCTGAGGAATCAGAGCCTGAGGAAATAGAACCTGAAACACTGGAATCTGCGGTTCCAGAGCCACTATTAGATTTTGAGTTTACAGAAGATGACTTATTCACGAAAGAAGATATCTGATGAAAAAGAAAATGTTTTTAATCGCTATGGCCATCGTGGTTCCATTCTTACTCTTCTGTGTTGTTTTAGGCGGTTTAGTAGGTGGTAATACAGAGGTTGTCCCTGCAGATGAAGAAACAGCAATGAAATACCAAATGTGTGGAAGTCAATTAGGTGTGGATTGGTCATGGGTGATGTTGATAGACATGTACATGGTCGACCAGGAACATACTGACATAACTAGCCAAAATATGGTCTATACTGCCCTTAACTGCCTTAAAGTGACAATTGAGGTGTATGAGGAAGAAGAGGATGAGGATGGAGAGACACATTGGGAATATGACCACACAGATTACGCATATGGTGCAGATGCCATAATGGAATATTTTGGACTATCTAAAGAGTGCCGGGATGTGCAGCAGGTAGTCCGGACCATACAAGGGAAAAACTCAAGTCAATTCCATATATCTACAGCTCCCTATGATAATTTAAAGGATGTACTGGATACATATTACGGTTGCTTTGATGAAGAAACAAAAACAGAGATGCTTACATTAAACGAACAGAAGTATTTGGTGGAGCTATATGAGGATATCATAGGGGAGTGGTCGGGAACCGGCTCCGGGGATGGGCTGTTTGGCGATTATGAGATTGGTGATTTGGTTTATCCGGAAACGGGCATGGAAATACCATTATACTACCAGTATCAGCAGCCATGGGGGGATGTAAAATTTGGCGGCAATACAATAAGGACATCCGGATGTTCTGTCACCTCAATTGCTATGGTGTTCAGCTATTTAAGAGATAGCACTATAACCCCTCCGGATATTGTGGCGTGGACCGGCAATCGTTATTATGTAGGAGATACTGGGCAGAGCTGGGATATATTCCCCGCCACGGCCAAACACTGGGGTATAAAATGCTATGGTTTAGGTACATCCCTGCAGGGCATGATAGCAGAACTGGCAGCAGGACATCCTGTTATAGCAAGTATGCGGCCGGGGACTTTTACCCAGGCGGGACATTTTATTGTATTGCGGGGGATTACAGAGGATGGAAGAATTTTAGTTAATGACCCAAATGATAATGCCACAAAACGATTTTTTTATACATCGTTTGCACCGGCCTTGATACAGAGAGAGTCAAAACAATATTGGAGCTTTAGCAATTAAGGGGGATGCAATGAAATACGGAAATGTTTATAGAATCCTTATCATAGTGGCCCTGGCCGCAATAGTATTATCTTTAAGCATGAGATTTTTTAGAAGAAATCCAGAAGAAAATAAGAGTTCAATTGCGGCGCAGACCGAAACTGCCATTGAATCAGAGGATGCCTTAACAGCAGAAACAGAAAAAAGTCAAGAAACGATGGCAGCATATCCCGATGAAGTTGAGGCAGAAGGGGGGAATACGCAGCCAGAAATGTATTCTCCGTGGGAAGAAAAGGAGTATGCAGCATGTTATTTTACAAATACAGAAAGCACAATTGATGTAGATAGCACATTGCCGGTTGGCGCACAAGGACGTTTAATCAATGAAACGCAGCAATATTTGGACAGCGAAGGAATCGAGGCTACAGAGTTACGCTGTATAGATGGAACAGTTGTAACGGAAGGGCCAGAAACATCCTTCCAGGTACAGTGTGATGATGTGGGGCAGACTATCATTGTAATGACATACAATAGGAATCTGCATACGTGGACATTCAGGCGGGAATGAGGGATACAATGAGCCTTGCTAAAAAAATTAATAAACTGCAGATTATAGTGGCCGCATGTGTTATGATTTGTTTCATGGTAAATGTTTCAACAGTAACAGCATTTGCATCAAAGACTGTTGGCATAACAGATGAATTTGATGGCTTGGAAGGGGATGGGAAATACTTTTCGCAAGAATATAGGGATAATTATCAGTTAGACATTGAAAAATTAGGGATAAAAGATGCTGGTTATGGAATGCTCAATGCGATTTCAAATGGAATATTTAGCGCTATTACGTTTGTAGGATTGGCCAGTATTTCAGTATTTTATTATGCGTTGGACTTTGATATAGCGGCCTTGCTAGAGCCTATGATAAGCAGTATACAATCTTCCATACGATTGAATGTATTCCTTCCAATATTTCAGCTAATATTAGTTGGCGCATTTATCCTGGCTATAATACGTTTTGCCCGTAGAGATTTTTCCGGATTGATGGGACAGTTTGGGAAAGTTATATTTGTACTATTGATGTCCGTTTTACTGGTCCACGATTCTGCTACATTTCTAAGTTACACAAGCAATATAACCAAAAGCCTATCAGTGCAGATTATGACTGGTGTAAGCGGGGTTGATATGGAAAGTGGAACCAGTGAGTATGCAGCAACGGCAGCAGGGGTGTTGTGGGTGTCATTAGTCCATGAGCCATGGAAATCCTTGGAGTTTGCAGGATATGATTATTCCGATGAGGATGTAGAATTTTTCTTGACAGAAACGGATGAGGATACACGTAACAACAAGGTACAGGAAATCAGGGAAGATAATCCAAAAGCATTTAGTAAATCAACTGCAGGGCAAAGGATTGGACAAGGGGCCATCATGTTCCTTACCATGTTGTTTAAGTGTATTGTATACATTTTAATAGCTGTGATATTGCTGCTATTTCAGGTATTTACTATAATTATGGTTCTTTTAGCTCCAATTATATTATTAATAGCGTTGATGCCTGGCTATGATTTTATGATTTTAGGAGCCTGGTGCCGTAAGATGTTGGAAATTCAGGTTGGTATACTTGTGGTGACCTTTTTAATGGGTATTATGGTTTTGATGGACCAGTTAATACAGGGGATGTCATATACAATTGGATGGTATATTGCAGTGATTTTACAGGTTGCAATGTGTATTGGTCTATACTTTTTCAGGTATGAGGTTCTTGGTATCTTGTCTATGGCCACTATGATGGGCAACAATCCTGGTAGAATGATGAGAACCAAATTTGGTTATATGGAGAATCCATATCGTTATATGGCAAGGATGAATCGAGGAACGCAGGGCTGGAGAGGGATTAAAAGATTTGTAGCAAAGGCAAGATATAAAAACCAGGAAGAATATAGCGAGAAGTTTAGTAGGTATTCCGAAAGTCCACATAAAGAACGGATGGATAATAGAGGACGTACAGAACGGCCATCTACATATCAAGTATCTGTGCCGAAGAAACGGGAAGGGGTTCAATCACATTCAAGGCCGCTGGAGCCGAAATTGGAGACAACAGGGATAAAGTCAATATCTTACTACGCTCCCAGGGAGGTTACAGATAATTGGAGGGAGTTGTGGGATAAAGCAGAGAAACCGGGGAGGCCGAAGATGGAGGAGAATGTTAGAAGAAAGAAAAATGAATCCCCGGAACTTCCAATGTCTCGGCTCCGGCCTGATTCGCTGAATGGAAATAATCCGGAAAAGGGGGAAGATAATGGTGCACTTAAAGCAAGTGTGAGCCGCCCTGTTAGTTATCAACCAGAATCCAGGGAGCAGCCAGGAAAGAAAAGGGATGTGGTTGTAGAGAATCCCATGAAGGTCCAGGGAGGTCCTGTAGGCTATCAGAGAGTTTTGGAGGGAGGAGAGAGGACGAAGCCGATAGGTGAGAGTAATCAAAAGCCATCGGAACAGACGGAACGGACATCAGAACGTCCAATAAGCTACCAGGTGATTCCTAAGGATTTACCAGTTGCAGGTGAAAAGAAGTCGCTTAAGGATGTTCCGGAGCGTCCAGTAAGTCATCCATCAATATCCGCAGTGAAGGAAAATGGGGAAGCAATAGAGGGAGCAGAGCAGGGGCAAGTTGTCCAGCAGCGTCCAATAAGCCGAACCACCACTGCAGAAAAGCGTGAACATTTGGAGCGAGAGCATATCAGAAAGCAAGATAATGTGGTTCACGGTAGGCGTCCGGAAAGATTAAAAAACGTGGATAAGAACAAAGTAACAGCAGATGCCATAGAATCAACAGATATCCCATCTTCCCCTCCGATGCGCCAACCGGTTCGGACCGAAGAAGGGAAAACAGAAGAATTTAAGTCTGGAAAAATGGAGCCAGGCCGTAATACTTAGTAACGAGGATGACTGCTGGTAACTGTCATTCTGAATCTAAATATGATTTAAAATCTGTGCTGCGAAAAAAAATAGTTTGACAATTAGTACAGATGTTGGTAAAATCTGATTTAAGAGTTGTGGATATCGGTGGGAAATTTGGACAAGTTATCCACACATGAGATTTTAGGACAGACAATTGAATAAAGAAAAAGAGAAGTACCAAATGGTACCTCTCTATGATTCGGTTCCTCTCTAACGTTTACCAGACGGTAGGGAAGCAACTCAAGTATCGCGTAATACAAGAATCTTTTAACCGTTTAGTGCATGTGTAATGCTCCTGACTAGATAATAGCAGAGCCTTATGATTTTGTCAATAATAAAAGCGGAAGAATTTCATGTAAATGTAGGCCCGAATACTTGAGTATTCGGGCTTTTTCGCGCTTTTGAAAAGTGTATGAATTTATAAAATTTTCCTGGGAAGGAGGGCATAATGAAGATAAAATATTCTTTATTAGATAAATTAAATAGTTTGACGAACAAAGAAGTTGATTTTATTTTGTACGTTGCCCGTTACCAGGATGATTATGGCTGCATCCGTGGCATGTATTATCGCGATGTCTGCGAAAATGCGGATATGTGTAAACAGACGTTCTACGATACGTTACGTTCCCTGCAGGCGCAAGGTATCATTACATATAGCCGTGTAAATCAGGATTATGATATTACAATCCTGGATAATGATTTTTCGTACCCAGGTGCGTACCATGAGGGCTATATCAATGTATCCCGGCAGGTATTTCACACCCGCCGGTTCCATGAGCTGAAAGCCAAAGAAAAATTACTGCTGCTGCATTTTATGAAAATCACACATAGTGCATCCGGAAGCTACCAAATAGGAATTGGTAAGCTGTATACAAAGTATATGCAGCTCCTGGGGGTAACTAAGCGGGTATTACGTGGCTATTTACATTCTCTTAAAAAGTTCTTTGCAATCGGCATTAAAGATGGAAAGTATTTCATATCCTACTTGCGGACTGTATTTAATGATAGGGTTGAGGTATCGGAAACTGACCAATACATGAGGCATTTGGTGGGGGTAAGCTGCAGACGGGCAAAAATAAAGGATTTTGCGCCGGCAGCAGTGAAGGATGTTGTGACCATCATGAAGCAATATCGCAAAGAGGCCCAGGAGAGCATTGGTAAAAGTATCTTTGAGATTGTAGATGATTGTATTCGTCAGGCTAAAGAATTGAATAGTAAGTATATACATAAACTGGTAAGGGGTACGTTGGGATTAATTTGGACTAGCCAGGAAATGGAGTTTTAAGGCTTGTAGTAAATGACAAGCCTATTTGGCGTTGGCATGAAGCTTGAGGTAATGGCAGCCACGGCCGTTTTTTAGGAAATAAAGCTGTCTGCAGGTGAAAATATGATATCAAGGGAGGGAGCAGGAACCAGGAAAGGGGCTTGCTCCCTCCTTTATGCGATTTTGGTAGTCCAAAAATAATGACGTTTAGAAAAAGTAGTCCAAAAATGCTGTAGTCAAGAAAAAAAGTAGTCTAAAATCTAAGATGTTAAGAACATTTATTAGTCCATTTTTATGCATCTTAAAAACACAAGAAAAGCCTTTATTTATAAGGATTTCAAGGCTTTTCGAGGGCTAGTATATCTATTCTTTAATTCTTTATTCTTTCCCTTTATATATATAATCTTACCTAAACTACCGTAATAATTCTTTGTCTCATAATCAAGATAAAACCAATTTCTAAAAATTTTATAAGGAAACAACAATAATAATTCTTAATATTCCCCAGCTGGCTACATCCAAAAGTCAACGGGCTACTATCTAAAAGTCAAGGGTATATAAACGGGGCAAGCCCCGCCCTTGACTTTTAGATTTCCGTGTGCTCATCCACTCTTAAGCGATGATGAAGGGAAAAGACAACCACTACTAAATTCCTTATCATCACGTCATCCAGTATAGCACACGGAACCATAGCCCTGATATTCCCCCATAAATTTTAAGCTCAGAATCAGCTAAAAAAACAACCTTGCATCCCTAACCAAACAAAAATCTTTCAAACCGTTTGTAAAGATTTTCTAACCTTTAAAAGCTTTCAGTGTATTTTCGATGGTCAAACAGCCGAAAAAACGATTCTGGGGCATTCTGGTGCGTCACAGGAGCCTATTGTGGCCTGGCCAAGACCTGTAACCTTGATATTTTAAAGTAGTAGCCACTGATTCCGGATAATAAAAGCAGGAACATTACAATTGCAATATATTTACCACTCTTTCGCAACATAACTGGTTTCAATCTTTTTCGAAAAATTTGTGATTACAGCCTTATATAATATACCCCTGTGACGCACCAGAATGCCCCAGAATCGTTTTTTCGGCTGTTTGACCATCGGAAATACACTGGAAACTGTCAAATGGCCTATTTTTGAAAAAATTTTATACATAATGAGAATGAGGTAATGAGGCTAGCGATTGTTATAGCCCAAAAAGAAATAGAGATAAAGATTATAGATGTTATATGAGAAGTTGCTAACTTTTGTAGGAATAAAAATACTGCAACGGCCAGGAGCTGCTGCAGCATATTTTAAGCTTTGAATTGTTTAAGGAATATGTTTATCACTTCCAAAAGGTCATCTTCCTGGGAAGGGGTAAGTCCATCAAGCGTGACAGTGGTACGGTTTTCCAGGCCAAGGATATAATCAGTTGAGGTATGATATAATAGAGCAAGCTTTGTTACAACATCCGTGGAAGGAAATGACGTGTTGCTTTCATAATTGGCAATGGCGGACCTGGAGAGATTAAGGCGCGTAGCAACTTGTGTTTGTGATAATTTATGCTTTTCGCGTAAACCTTTCAGCCGTATTCCTAAATCATAGGCTTGTTCCATCATCGTCCCCCTTTCCACAATTAATTATTGTAAACCGCATGTGCTTTCTTAAAATGTCAAAAAATTAAAATTTTGACCCTGTTAGTGAGCAATCCCCTCTTTTATTACGTTATTATAGGAGGGGGTGCAGATATGTGGGAACGGTTATACAGACGATTGGTATTAATGCTAGTAGTATGTCTTTTGATAGGTACATATATTCAGAAACCAGAATATAAAATACATAGCATTTTTAGTGGAAGTGGGGGAGATACAAGGGAGACAGAACTATTTGTGATTGTATATAAACCATGGGATACTGATGGAACCGTAACTAGAATCGTAAGGCAGCATAATAAAATGAACGGCACACCTAACAGGCTGACGATACATTTATATCACAGTAAGTATGCTCTGAATCATGGACAGGCATATTATACCGTCATATTTGAATACAAGGAGGATGAAGTAATACCAGTACCAAGGGCATGGTGATACGGGGGGCAGATGGGGGATATTTTTTATGATAGTAAAGCTGAAAAAAAGTCAAGTCATATATTTATATTTTTATAATTATGTGATAAAATATAAAAAAGGAGATTTAATAATGGAAAGTAAATTGTCACCTATGGAATATAAGTTTATGGAATTTATATGGAAACATCCAAATGGCGTATATAGTAATGAAATATATGAAGTATTTCCGCAGACATTAGGGACAAAGGGGGCAGTTCTATTTCATATAAAAGAAAAGGGGTTTGTTTCTATGCAACAAAAAGGGAAACAGACTTTGTACATACCCTTAATTTCAAAACGGGAGTACGATAAAGCGATTGTTGAAACGCAGATGAAAAAGAAATTCGGTAACAGTAAGCTTGAAAATCTCATTGCAACTTTATGTGGAAAGGAAAAGTTGACAAGCAAACAGGTGGATAAGTTATACGATTTAATTGAAGAACTCAAAGAGGATAATGATGAGTAATTTAGTTGGATTGATATTTACTATGTCAGTAGTGGCCAGTGTGATTTTTGGGATTATTCTTTTAATTGAATATATCTATCAAACAGAATATGTCGAGTATGTATATTTCATAATGAAGGTGGTTTTAATTATTTATGCGGTTCCAGTATGTATTATGGTCTTAATGATTTTTATGAACAGCATGAAATATACAATTAGAAATATAGCTGGCGTTGATGTAGTGAATGTAAAACATATTCGCATGTACAGCATAGATATGTTATCACAAAAGACCCCAATTATAATGTTGCTATTTGGAACGTGGTTAATAGGTACTATATTGACTTTTTTTCATTCATTTGTTAAGGGACAAAGATTACTAAAGCAATTGATTTGTAATTCAGATAAACTCATATCTAAAGAAGTGCAGGATTTAGATATGAAATTGAGGCTGGAATTAGGGGTAAAGAAAGTACCAGAGTTATATAAGTCTAATATAGTAAATGCACCATTCTTGACCGGGATTATTAAGCCTCGAATTATTTTTCCCAATAAGCGATTTTGTACAGAAGAATGGGAAATGATGTTAAGGCATGAGTTAATGCATCTTAAAAAAAATGATTTGCTATTCAAAATGTTTATTGGAATTATACAGAGTGTGCATTGGTTTAACCCGGTCATATATTATTATAAAAGAATGTTTTTTAATTTTTGTGAATATGCATGTGATAAACGTGCAACAGAGTTTTTTAATAAGGAACAGAGGTCAAGATACGCTAGGCTTATTGTGGGTTTGTCAGAATCAGAGTTTGAATATAAGCAGGTAATAGCATTTGCTGATACAAATTATAAAGTACTTGAAAGGAGAGTAAAAGAAATTATGAGAACACCTAAAAAGGAAAAGAGTGCATTATTAATTGCAACCCTGGCAGCGTTTATGGCTATATGTCCAATAGTAACATATGCCTCAGTAACAGGCGTAATGGGCATTCAATCGGAATTGGTTAGAAGTGAAGTAAATAGGGGGATGCAAGAGGATTATGGAGCAGGGCAAGTAACGGAGATAAACGAGATTTTAAAAGATACTGGTGTAATGGTGGCGTTGCCAAATCCTAGAGGGATTAATAATATTGATATATATGTACCGGCAACAGGAACAAGTATTTTTAATACGCTCTCATTAAAATCAGGACAAAAAATATCATTTTCATTAGCATCTGATAAATCTTCAGATAGTTTTTCGTTTAATATAGCAAATTCAGCAGGAAAGGGAAAACGGTATACGGCCAGTGATGGGGTTGTAGCTGGTTCATATACTGTTCCTAGTACGGGGGATTATAAAATTTATATAGATGGGTATAATTACGGCGGTGATGATATTCATGTAACCGGAATGATAAGAATAGAATAAGCGTTTGCTAATTTTATTAGTTAATACAAAACATCAGTTTATTGTAACTCAATTGGCTGATGTTTTGTGTTTTTATTTATATATAAAGAGTCATAAAAAAATATTTTTATATTTTTACAAAATAATATAAAAATATAATTGATAATTTCACATAGCTTTGGTATAATAGAGCCAAATAATAAACGGTTTAAAAGCAGGTGGAAGATATGAGCAGAAATAGTATTGTTTTTAAACAGATAGTGATTCCTTATACTGTCCTGTTTATTCCTATAGTAATGGATTATGTAATAAAGGGATTAAGCAAAAATGCCTTTAGTATACTATTTATTTATAAAATGATTAATTTTATCATGTATTTAATATGCGGAATTTTAATTTCAGAACTAATAAGAATTAGTTTAAAGTACCAAGATAGGTTCTCTATAATGGTTATTGTTTTTAATATTATTGCATTGTTGCTAATTTACAGGTTTATACCTTTGGGATTTTTAAATAATCAAAGTTTTCAATATACAAATATTTTGCTAATTGGATGTCATATTTATATGGTTATCTATATTATTCAAAAAAAGAGAGAATAACATTAACTAAAAAGAGAGGGGGAAGAACATGAAAAAAAGAAAGTTATTGAGTTTGGTAGTAGCATGTGTAACTGTAGTTAATCTTTTATGTTTACCGGCATATGCGGCACCACAGGTAAAAGGGTTTGAAAGTGTGTCTGAGATTATTGGACAAAATGCTTATCAAGCAAAACCGGGCGAAGGGTATGATTCGATTTTAGAAAATGCTAAAACGAGTTCAGCACCGGTAGGGTCAGCTGTTATAACAAATAACGAAGGGACAGAACATCATGTGGTTGATGTATATGCGGCCGATACATCAGCAACATTTAGAAGTAATGATAATGAATATAGTATAACATACATTGCTTCTGTGAAAGCAGATGACCTCCAATTTTCGGACCTATACAGGGACCCGACATTGAGCGCTACTTTCTATATGACAGTTTTCTATGCTAAAAATTTGGACAATTATATAAAAATGACTAAGATAACCGGCCGGATTGACAGGCAGCAATCAGGGTTACAGATTACAAACCAGAAACTTGTCTACCGGCAGATGAGTGCATATGTAGGCGTTGAAGAATTTAATACATATAATCCATCTGGTGATAGTTTTACCCGCAACACTGGTTTTAAAAATTATGTACCAGACGTTACTGGGGCAACACAGGTTTTTGGAGCAACATGGACAGCAACATTAACTAAGGGCGGAAGTTCCTGGGGAATTGAATTTATGAATCACAAGTATTTATGATGTGTTTATTTGGAATACGGTTACTGATATATTATCCAGCCATACCAAATAATGTTATTCTCTTTTAAGGTTTAAGAAAAGATAGTCAAATGAAATTGTTTAACTTATAGTTTTAAAGGAGTCCGTAAAAGTATAAATTCACGCTTGTGAACATAAAGAGACTAAGTGGGGTACACATTTGAAGAAGAATATAATTTGGCTTCTAATTATTATTTTTGTAATGCTGCTTATAGGATATTTTTTAGTTAATAAAGATGTAGAGCAGACTTCGAATTATAGTTTATCGGACTCTCAACTTATAAATAAGCATAATAGATATCTAATAGGTGAAACTTTGAGTGCTTTAACAAATAATAATACAAGCATAAAAGAAAAAAATAACTTGATAGATTCTGTAGAAAATGGGGCCTCGTTTCCAGGAAAATTGTATTCTTTTTCAAGCAATGAAATAAATGATAATTTTTATTCTATACCGGAAATTATTATGATAAATGGTTCGGTTAATGTTATTACAAATTCTGATGATTCAGCATGGGAATTTAGGCAAAAAGATTTGATAACATTAAAGTTTGAAAAATATGAATCGGAAATAGAAAATCAAAATTTAATAATAGGTATTATTCAAGATGGCGTTTTACGCAAAGGAGAATCATATAGGGATTTAGAGGGCGAATACACCTATGAGGTATTACAAGATGGCGAATATTATATTTATTTATTAAATGGAAGTTCTGACCCCATATCTTTAAAGAAAGGTGAGATAAAAATTGACTGATTATGGTAGCGAGACAATATGATTTTATGAATATATGAGGAGGAATAATAATGAAAAAGCTAAAAAAGATTTTAGCGTTAATTGTAATGATTTCTTGCGTTTGTGCAAATTTTGCTTATGCAGCTGAAAGAACAACATCTGTAAGCCCCAGAATGATACCTTATACAGTTTTTGATAAGGATGGGAATGTAACAGAAACTGGATTTTTTTCGAATGATGCTAGGTATAGTACTAAAGTGACCTTAAATGCTGGTTCTTGGGTGGTGGCTCCATCAGATGGCATATGGGCATCAAGTGATACAACTATGCATATAATATACTCTATAAATAGAGCCGCCCGGCATGAATACAAATTCCTTTGTGATTCCGTTCCGGTTGATTTAGAAACATATACTGGTACTAGAACAAGCAAGAACTCGTGGATATCGACGGGAACAGAGGGATTTTATTCAGTACAGTTAAAAAACCTATCCTCGGACCCAATTACTGTATCAATTACTATGGAGTGGTAATTAAGATATTGTCTCGTTATTATTATTCAATTATATGAATGTTTTAAAAGCGTCCGTGAAAGTATACTTTTACGGACTAATCTTTTTGTGAGGAAATAAACAGGGGATGGGGGGGGGGGGCAGCATGACAGAGCAAGGTTTTTTTGTGTATGGATATGACCAGGTAAGCACAAGTAGCAATTTGCACAATGAAATATTCAAATTTCACATTTCTGCAGCTGCCATCCATCCAGGCCGGAGCCGGTTCCGACTAATTTTCTGATTAAAAAATTGTACATTCTGTACAATAAGTCACAGAGCTTCTGGCGGCTCCGTGACTTCCTCTTTGGGGTATTCAATGGTTATAGTATAAAACTCGTTACTCTCAGTTACAGTAGTTTTAAAATGGTATAGCCTTACAGTAAGAAGGACGGTATGGGAATAATCCATATCGCCCTTCTTGTGACAATAATTTGTTATTATAATAAATTGATAATAAAATAAAATTTTATTAAAATAAATCACTATGTGAACCAGTCCGCAACAATTTTAGCGTTAAGATATCTTTATTTATCTGATAGATAAGTAACCAATCGGGCTGTATATGGCACTCTCGCACATTTTTATAGTTCCGGGAGTTCGTAAGACTATGGTCCCTATATTTTTCTGGCAGCTCTTGCTCGTTGGCTAATATAGATATAACCTCTGTAAGTAGTTCGGGATTACACCCACGTTTTAAGGCTAACTTATAATCTCGCTTAAACTGGCCTTGATACTCAATCTTAAGCATTAAGGTCCTCCATTAGGGCCTCTACAGACTCAAACGGACCATGCATGTCTATCTCTTTATCCGCATTTTCTATAGCAGCCATAGTTGTTGTGTTTGGTTCCTGGCGCAGGGTTACATCGAAGGGAAAACCCTGGTAACGTATGGATTGGAGCAAAAATACGTTTACAGCGGTAGTTAAATCTATTCCCAAGTCATTAAAAATCTTCTGCGCTTGTAGTTTTACGTCTTTGTTCATTCTGATATTCATACTTGTGTTTTTTTCAGACATACTATCATCTCCTTTTTATAGTATTATAGTAAATAATATACGCAATGTAAAGACGTTGCGCATATTGTTTTGATTGCTAAATAATAAATTATTAAAATAATTAAATAATTTATTATTGACATTTAACCGATAATGGTTTAAACTATATACACGGATAGGTGCTAGTGAAATATTTTATTATTAAATTATTTTGTTATCAAAATAATTAGTTATCAAATTATTGATAAAGGAGGGTAAGGTGGAAAATATAGTACAGAAATGGAATCAGAGTAGTTGATTAAAAATTAAAAACCAATTGATAATAAATTATTTTTGTATATTAATAATTTGTTATTGACATACGACCGATAAAGCCGTAATCTATAGTTAAGCTGGAAAGGAAAACTAATGATAATCAGATACTATAATGTGCTTTTTATTCTGGCCGACCAAGAAGGTGACAGATTCAAGCTGGAATGGCTAAAAGAACGCATTACGAATGGTGATAAGATGAATATGCGTGAATTGTACCAGTGGTGTCAGGCGCATGAAATAAGCTATGTGACTAAATTCAGATACCGAATGGATTATCCAGTAAAAGCGAATATTTGGAATCTGTATAGTTATCTGAGAGCAAAGGTGGATTATGAATTGTTCAGATGAAAAAAAATTGGTGAAATTATCGGCATATGCAGAACACTATGGCTGCAGCCTGCAGGGGATAAAAAGACGGTGCCAAAATGGAGAAATGAAAACAGCAACCAAAGTTGGAAAAACATGGATGGTAGATATAAGTGAAGAGCCACCAGCAGACAGGAGATTGATAAACGGGTTCTTTGTTGATTGGAGAAAAAAATAATAAAATAATTTGCTATTAAAATAGTTTATTATTAAAATAGTTTGTTAGTAAAGTAGTTTGTTATCAAATTGAAAGAGGAGGAGAATGTTATGATTATTGCAATATCGAACCAAAAGGGTGGTGTAGGTAAGACAACTACAACACACAACCTGGGGGTTGAATTAGCAGCCAATAATAAAAGGGTTCTGGAAGTGGATGCGGATGGACAAAGCAGCCTTACAATAAGTTTTGGGAAGGAACCATTTGATTTTGAACATAGTATATGTGACATTTTAAAGAGGGACCCAATTGGGATAGAAGAATGTATCTATAATATTAAAGATAATCTTGACATTATACCAAGTAACCTTTTCCTGGCATCAATGGAGCTGGAGTTAACTGGCAGGACCGCACGTGAGCAGGTATTGGCCAGGGCTTTAAAGAAGGTCGAAGCAAATTATGATTACATACTTATTGATTGCCCGCCCCAGCTATCAATTTTGACGCTTAACGCTTTAGCTGCAGCTGATAAGGTATTGATTCCATGCCAACCTACATATCTGTCATATAGGGGATTAGAACAATTGGAAAATACAATTAATGACATACGAGAACTGGTTAATCCGGAATTGGAAATCATGGGGGTCATTGCTACGCTGTATAAAGTTCGTGTTAAGGACCAGAATGAAATACTAGGTTTGTTACAGGAAAAATATAATGTAATAGGTATCATCAGAGAAACATCAGAAGCGGTTAAGGGAATATATGATGGCCTTGCGGTAGTAGAAAGAAATCCGAAACTTCCAATATCTCAAGAGTATAAGAAAATCGCAGAATATATTATGTCTATGTAAAGTTTCTGCAGCAGCTTGTGCCACGTATAAAAACCACCAATCACAAGGACTGGTGGAAAAAATGTCGAAAGGGACTATGCCCCTATCAGATTTATTTTAACATAAAACGGAGATATACACAATCAATATTTTCTGGGAAACAGAAGAAACAGAGGAAGGGTAATACCATGGATGAAAAGAAAATTGAGAAGTTATATGAACTTATGGAAAGGGCTAAAAAAGAACATGATGTAGAAGCCGTTGCGGCATTACGTTGGGCAATTTTTAAACTTGAGAATTACCCGGAAATTTAAACGGAGGGTATATATACAAAATTAAAATTTTCCGGAGAACCGAAGAAAGGAGCAATATGGAGAGATATCAAGTGCATAGCAATTATGGGGCCGCTATCTTTACAAACGAAGATGATGCGATAGCAGCTTTGTGGCTTTTGGGTCCATATCACGATATAGAAATTGACCGCAAAACAGTAAAAAAGGCATTGGAACACACCGGATACTACGAAGCTTTATCTTTGTCTATAATCAAAGGATATTAAGAGTTAGGAGATTGTGAAAAATGAATTTGAATGAAAGAGAACAGAAAAGGGCTAACAGCCCAGTTAGTGCTATGATAGGCGTTAATAAGCCAGAGAAAGCAGAGAAAGAAAAAAAGCAGAAAAAGGGTGAGAAAGAGGGGCTTATACAGCGTGGATACTATCTCACACCGGGTGTTGCTGCTCAAGTGAAAATTAATGCTGCAATGACTGGTAGGAGGGATTATCAAGTAGTACAGGAGGCGCTGGAATTATATTTTAAAAATAATCCTACTGAATAATTTAATAATAAAATAATTTGTTATTTAATGCTATTGGATTGTCCTGGCGAGAAGAGGGGATAAAGATGAAGTTAAATGATATGTCTGATAGTACGTGTTAGATAGCATGAGGGAGGAACGAGAATGGGACGAGCCATAGAAGAGATGAAGTACATGCAGACTAATACATATTGTCTGCATATATCAAGGGATGAATTGGAAGCATTATATTTTAAGGCCAGTTGTGTAAGCGTGACCATTGAGCAGCTGTTAAAGGATATCATTGCTGATTTGGTAGGAGGTACCTTTACGCATGGCTCAGATGAACGTATGTATGCAGATTTTTGGTACACACGTTGGGGAGCTGAAACATATCCTCATAATTTTCCAGACGCCGGTAAGTATATAAAGGCCAGGAAATTAAAGGGAGCAGGAGAAATACACATTCCATTGCAGTTAACAAATGCAGATACCATGAGATTGCAGGACAAAGCTAATTGTGTAAATTGTAACGAAAGTCAGCTTCTGGAAGCTTTTGTAATGGATTTGATATCTGGTCGGTTTACGCATGGCTCAGATGAGCGTATGTATGCAGACCAGTGGTTTAGGCGTTGCTACATGTTTCCGGATAAGACTTTTATTCGCTATCTGATTATACGTGACAAGGTTGACGAATTATTAGAGGACTATGAGAAATTAAAAGAATACCAAAATGATTATGTACAGATGCAAAAATCACCAGAAGTGTATGAGCCTGATGAGGTAATGGCCACGAAAAAAGAAATTGAAACGCTCAGTGCGTATATCAAGGAAATATATGAATCTTACTTGAAGAGTTTAGATGATGAACCACCAGAGGGTTCATTGGAGGCTGTAATAAGTAAGGTGCAAGTCTGGAATGAAAAAAGGCTAAAATTATTAAAAGGTGAGTATGAAATATGATATCTTATTAGGATTCAAGCGATATTTGCAGGATAACTTGAATCCTAATACCGCAAAAACTTATTATAGTGCAGTAAAAAAGGTATTTAATAATTGTAACATTTCGTCCATGGGAGATATACCGGAAAGTTACATACTGGACCGGCTTAAACACTTCCGGACTAAAAATGAGGTAAGTGCCGCCAAAAATGGATTAAAGCATTTAGCCAAATATGATTCCTCTTTGAAACTTCCGGATGATGCAGCATTTAAAACTATTCAGAAGCGAAATCACGTAAAAAGTAAGGGAAAAATAGTTAACTTTGATACCATGATGAAAAAGACCAACGCTTGCAGGGACCAAAGGATGAAGTATGCATATAGGTTGGCGGCAGTCAGTGGATTAAGGGTATCGGAGTTGGCGGCATTAGACCCTGGAGACATTATATTTCAATCCGATGGCCGGTTGAAAATTCATGTAAGGCATGGAAAAGGAGGAAAAGAAGGATGGGTTACATGCTTAAAAGATGATTATCTGTATGAGCATTTAAAACACCACATCGAAACATTACAGCCAAATGAAAGATTATTCTACGATGAATCCTACATGCGTAAATATGCCTGGGAGCATGGGATGGAGATGCACGATTTTAGGCGGGCCTTTGCCGTCCTGCAAAAGCGAGAGCTGTTACAGGATGGATGTAATGCAAAAGATGCTGATAAGATTGTACAGGAGCAGCTGCGCCATTCCAGATTTTCTAACACAAAACGCTATTTGTATGGGCGTAAGATTATAGCCAAGAAAAAAAAGCCTAAAGAGAAAACTCAAATAGAGGATGTAGAACCAATAACTGATATAAATTTAGAGGATTACAGTATTCAGGAGTTTTATGATTTGGCCAGTGAGTTGGATTCCAGGGACCTTACCAACCAAGAGAAAAAGTCATTGTATAATTACATGGGTAGTGAGTACCGGGATATGAACAAGGTACTAAACAATAAGGATTTTAATGTACCCGATTATATATTACAGGACATTGATACAATAACTGAATGCCTGGAAAGAAAGGAGATACCCAGAGAGGAGATAGTATATAGGGGGATGGATAATCTGGGGGTATTATTTGGGGATGACGGAAAAAAGCTGTCAAGCGAGGAACTGAATCAAAAATACAGCGGTACACTATTTATAAGTGATGGATTTTCCTCCACGTCAATGGATAAACAGATAGCAACTGCATATGCCGGTTTTGAAGAAGGGGTTTTGATGCGAATTAAAATACCTGAAAAAATGCGGGGGATGTATCTGGGGGCAGTGAATCGTTATCGGGAGATGGAGTTGCTGCTACAGAGGAGCAGCATATTTAAACTTGATGCGATTGAGAAAAAAGATGATATAACCTATGTGGATGCCTCGCTTATATACCAAGTCAAAAAGAAAGGAAAAATGTATGGAAAAAAACATAAATAGTCAAGAATTGAATAAGGACAGATTTAAGCTACAACCAGGAGATATGCGCCCGATATCATTAGATGAATTTGAAAAATTAGTACAGCAGGATGGGTCTGCAGATGGTGATGAAATAGATGGGGATGAATAGGGAGAATGTACATATTGCATAAAAAGGTATCTGCAGATAAGAGTGGAGCCGCTCCAGGCCGGGGCCGATGTATGACTGCTGTAGCTTAAAAAGCGGTCAATTCTTTGTGCATTCTGCTATATTGGTAATATTAACATTTTGGGGAGGATAGTATGAGTAAAGAAGATTTTGAAAGTTTTGAAAGAATGAAAGCGCTGGAAGAAAAAAGAGATAATTGTACAATCACTGAAATCGAAGAAAAGGAACTCACTTATCTTATCTGGAAGTATACAAATTTAGGTTTACCAGATTGGAGGAACGATGGGAAAAAGGAATAGTATAACTATGATAAGTTATGGGAGACCATGGAACGGAAGGGCATCACGAAATATAAGCTGGTAAAGGACCATGGAATCAGTAAGTCATTGCTCCACCGTCTGAGGAATAACCAGAGCGTGAGCATGAACACGCTGGATACCATCTGCAACATACTGGACTGTGACATAGAGGATGTGGTCACACATGTCAGGGACAGTAGGGATTAGGACCCGGCCGTTCCTTTTTTGATGCAGAAAAACCCGGCCCCATAAGGCCGGGCATATATCGGTTCTAAAACCCTTTATTCTCTATCACTTCCTTCTGTTTGGCTTGCATGATGAAATCACTTATGAGTGAGAAAAATTCTTTCTCCTCATCCGTTTCCGCCTTAAAAATCAAGTCCAATGTATCGTGGATATCCATCCCTCGGAACTGCTCATATAACCGCTTCATCACAATATAATCATTGGATTCGGCATCCTTCATGATACGTTCCGGGTCACATACCTTATGGATGATGTTCTCCAGTGCCTGGAACCGCTTTTCGGTCAACGCCCTAAGCTGGTCGCTGTACCGCATGGCGGACCCTATATCACGCTCTTTTATGGCCATCCGTATGAGGTCATGAGTTTTATTAAAATCCTTCTCCCAGGCATCAGCCCAGTCCAGCAGGATTTCCTCCTGCCGCTGGTATGTATGCGTGGATTTCATTTTCTCTCCGATTGATTTGCTTTTCTTTACCTGATTCACTGGTTTGTCTCCTTTAATAATACATCCTGATGGGTAGCATAATAATCAATGGTTATCACCCTGCCAGTATCCCCGATGCTTTTCGCATAATCCAGCATGGCCTTTTCGGCCTTCTCTGCCTGGCCCTGGCTCGTGAATATTGAGTTGACCAGTATCGCAAACGTATAGGACGGGATATCGATGTAGTATAACAGTTCCGGGACATTTTCTAACAGCTTGGTAAGATATTTCTGTACAGCAGGAATATCATACACTTCACGTGGGTCGTTGTCATATCCCATGAAACAGATAGCCATTATGTTTTTGGCATCAGTACCCAGCTTTTTCAATTCTGCAATCTGCTGTTCCATCCTGTAGGTGGCGCATACGTCCACCTCATTCCTTGACAGGAAGAACATGAGCATTCCATCATCCTTGATATCCTCGGCTTTTACGTATCCTTGTTTTACTTCGTGCGTCATTGCTTTATCCCCTTTCTATCTCATCTTTCTTTTTCTTCCATTCATTACGTTTTTCATAGATTTCTTCCATCTGTTCCTTAAGTCCGTCCGACAGTTGTATTTCCTGATTTTTGATATATATTCTCCACTTCCCTGGACGGCCATAGAACTTACAGTTCCAGGTGCCACCTTCCGGCCATACCCTTGATATTTCTTCCGGCCATTCCGGCTTTGGTCCTAACTCCTCCAATGCCTTGTTGACTCTTGTCCTCTTATCTAACTGTCTTTGTTTCTGGTTTGAATACATGATGATATCCACATCACTAGGATAATTTTTGACCTTCGCGATGGATTCCACCTTTTTAATGGTTTCCTCAAATTTCTCCATTGAAGTGTATAACACCCATCTTTTATAGCCGGAACCACCCATAATCATGTCATTCAGTACACCTTCACTTGGAAACTCATCCGTCCATATTGCACCAAGTGACTGTATTTCTGCTTTATGTGGATACGTGTCCCCATAAAAGACAATTGCTATGTCCTTATCATCGGGGGTATTATAAAACAAACCTCTACCATCGAGCCTTACATCGGCAACCAGCCCCATCTCTTTATCTTTTTTTTCCATTTTTGCCTTGTAGCAGTCAGGACATAACGCCTCATGCTCATACCATTCAATCTTACTTTCACGGTCCTTGGTTGGGCCGAATAACTCAACCGTACCTTTATGCCCGCAGGAATATTCTATATTATACTTCATTTATTTTACCTCCCGCAATCGGTTCAACATATTAATATTATTGATATTATTGATATCTTCCTGATTTTCATTTATAATAAGTATTGAATCGGGGGAGCGGTGGCAAGCCCGCCCTCCCTTGGTTCTTGTCCTGTCCCTAATGGGACTTTTTTAATTGTCCTCGATACCTTTCTGGGTATCGTCTATGAGTTTATCTACCATTGTTTCGGCCCGCTCATATTCCTTGTTTTTAAGTGCTTCTTTTAAATCTTTCAAATCTTGTAGCAATCTCCTTAAGTAACTTTTAAATACGCTCATTTCCTCTGTCAAGTTCCTTTCCTCCTTATTGTTAAGGACCTTGCCTTCCTTAACTATATTCATTATACCATATTCGTACGAATAAAGCAATAACAATTCGTACGAATATCAAGATTTTTTAATTATTATTTTATCATCTTCTATATACATGATAACTTCTTTATCTTCTGGCGTGATTCCCAATTCTTTTACAAATTCAGGTGGTATTGTTACCCTGACCATCATAGCATTTTTACTCGCTGTTCCTCCTGGTTTATTAAATAAGACATTTCTTTTTACTGCATCCATTCCAAGTCCTCCTATCTATAGGTATAGGATAACCTATTCGCACGAATATTTCAAGGGTTTATACATATTCGTACGAATTGCACAAAAATCATTCGTACGAATTGGTAATTTTGCCTATAGAATTATTCGTACGAATAGTATATACTATAGTCAGAAGTTAAGAGAACAGCAAACAGAAAACAGGAGGTCATGAAGATGAGGAACGAATATAGAAAGCATCACACAGCATTAACAAGAGGATATGTGAGCAAGGCCAGTAATGGAATCCAGGAACCTTATAAAGGAAAGTTCGGTGAGGGATACACAATCCGCAGCTACAATCCAGACAGCACCCGGTATTGTTTCATCACTTATTATGTGGCATAACATACATCCGTTCCCTGGCGGCATCCAGGGGAGAAGGCTGAGAAGAATATGAAGAAAGAGATAAAAGTTGAATGGTGCGAGAATTTTATTAAGTCAGTATTTGAAAAGATACCGTTTGAAAATGGCGGCATTGAAATTAATTTGTTTTGGGACAAGGCGGAAAAATCTGGACTTTGGGTTCGCGGTACATATGGAAGCCCAATGAGTAAAGCACTTGAAAAACTTGTAAAAGTCGAAATCTTATCAGATTATACTGTATTCCGTTTAAGATAATTAACTGATATGACCGTCCCCTGGCGTTTTCCAGGGGAGAAAGAGAGGATTATATGAATCTTATACCTACATTTATAGATGGACATTTTCATGGTTTTAATTCCATAAAGGAAATTATGCAATTAAGAACAATGGCGTATGAAACAGCCTGCAAGACACAGGCTGAGAAACAAGCTGACCACATGCTGTATTGTCACTATGACTTAAACGATGATGGTAGCACAAAGACAGTATGGTTATATTGGGGGTTAGCTATGACTGATGCAGAATTTGAAAGAATTGCAAATTTAAAACATGTTTTCATAGGTGCAATCCATAAACTCAAATAATAAGTTCTTACCCTTGGACAATGCCAGGGAGGAAATAAAGGGAGGGTGAAGAAGATGACGATTGAAAGGATACTCAAGGAGATAGAGGCCAGGATTGCCTTACTGGAGAAGCGGCGCAGTGTCCTTGAGGACAGGCTCCTGGACTTCCGCCGCTCAAAGCCCTATAGGGATATGACTGACAGGGAACTGGACGGCCTCCCTCGTTCATCCCGGTTCTGGATTGGCTATGATAGATACGCCAACCAGATAGTGGATATCAACCGTGAAATATACAGGTTGCGTGGCATGTTATATGGGTACCGGAAATGCGATTAAAAGGCAAAAGGCGCATAGCCGAAGCTACACGCCTTTTCTTAAATGTAATATAACTTATTTCTACCCACAGGGATGCGACAACATCCCTGACCTGCTTGGTACCGCTGAAAATCTCATACAATTTTTTTCAATCCACAGGGACGGATGCCCCTGAACTTTTTAAAAAAACCAATAGGCTAATGTTTCAATCCACACTTCTCAGGTTTGGGGAGTGGTGACAATTACTGGCCCCATCTGCCACTGACTATAGTATATATCAGATGGGGCAGAAAATCAAGAAATTTTCTTGATTTTAAAGTACCATAGCATCTGCGGGTATTGTCGCTCCCTCATTGTCAAAGATGATTCTTACCTTGGTCGAGATTGAATTGTCAAAATCATACCTTACGTTTGTTATTTTAGCAGTAGAAGGAATAATGATAAGTACAGATGGACGTACTGGAAAACTAATATTTTGGTAAAAATAAAAGGTACCAGGATGAAATTTCACTGATACCATTTTACTATGAAATAAAAGGTAATTTTTATTACCAAATCGTTACACTTAACATATCATTTTTGGTATTAAATGTCAACATTAAACCACCATATAGCAAGTGAGGTTTATAAAAAATAGTTTGCTAAATCCTTATAAAATCAAGGTTCTTGAGACAATTCTTCATATCAAAAATTTTCCAATATCAAAAAATTCAAAATACATAGGTTGCATGTAATATTTTAAAATTCTATTGTATTATATAGGCGGTCTTTGTCGGATTGTGTTATCCCAATATACTTCATTGTCTGCCGGACTGTAGTATGCCCATATACTTCCATGATTAATGCGATATTTTTGGTTTCTTTATAGGCATAGTAGCCCCAGGTTTTGCGTAAAGAGTGAGTGTTGAAATTATCAATATGTAGGGCCAGGGCTGTATCTTGAAAAACACGATGTATTTGTGTAGTAGTGACCGGCTTATTGGGGGTTTGCCCAGGGAATAGAAAGTCATCATATTCTAAGCCCATCTCTTTTATATACATGCGAAGAGTCTCTTTAAGAGGGTCGTTTATTGCTATACGCTGCTTATGACCTGTCTTATCTTCTTTCAGGTTTATATACCTTCTGAAATTACCACTTAAATGCATGATATCAGACACTTTTAATGGTAGGACATCACTGATACGCAATGAAGTATTTAATTGTGTTTTTGCAATAACAAAATTACGTAGGCGTGCTTTTCTACGAGATGAACTATTCTCCTTTAAATATCCCAAAATAGCATGTAATTGTTTCTTATTTCTTATCGGCTCTGTAGTAATATTCATCCTCAAAAACCCCCATCGTAAGATGTAATATATTCATCACTATTTGACGAATATATTACATCTAAAGCACCTAGTTTTAAACACTTGAATTATATTACCAAAGAAACCTTTGAATTACAAGGTTTTATAAGTTTTTTAAATATTCTTAGATGTAATAAAAATTACCTTATATTACATGAACTGAAAAAATGGGGTGACAGAATGCTTACAGGGATGGAGGTACAAAGAGAATCAGGGCAGAGCAAAGGTGAGAATAGTGAGGTTGTAAGGCTCAAAAAGAAAATCAATGCACTGATAGAACTTTTAGAAAAAACACAGAGAGAAAAGCAATACCTCAATACTTTTGTTGATAGCTATATACAAAATAATGCGCCGGTGGAATTTAGGATTAAGGAAGTGATACATGTACTGATTATACTTACCAAGGAAGCCAAGTGGCTTGATTCTGCCTACCAGACATCGAGTAGCAGAAACTATTACCGTATTAAGACAGATGATTTTGAGGATATTTTAGAGAGAGCATTGATAAATATTCCTAGAAAAAAAATGATAAAAGTCATGGCAGATATAGGGATATTGAAATGTGATGATGGACATTATACGTACCCAGCTACGATACAGAGAAAGATGTACAGAGTGTATATGCTCAAAAAATCAGCAGTAAATACCTTGATAGGAGAACAAGAACAGGATGAATAAGGGGGATATATGTGTACAGGAATTTGTGCGGGTGGCTGATTTCCTCCTCAAGTCTGGAAAGGTAAGGATACATAGGGGGTATATCCTGGCTCCCAGGAATGTGATTGATAGGCTGCTGGCCAAGAATCAATATGAAACGATTGAAACTAAGCTCCAATACTGGAAGAAACTGCACTGGATAGATGCAGATACAGACCGATTCACAAAACAGGTATCAATAGAAGGTCATCGGCTTCGGATGGTGAAAATTGATATCCAGGTATTCCAGACATTGGGCGTATTATTTGCAGATATTCTGGTGGAGAAGTAGTAGGAATCTATATTGTCAGATTTCCCCGGCCAGGAAGCCGTATATAATAAGAAGTTTCTAGGAAATCTACACCGTCACGATAATAGGCTACAAATATGTAATATTTGTAGCTGTAGTGGTAGGAGGAGAACTATAAGGGACCGGGGAGGCAGCAGCGTAAGCTGGGGCCGGTATAGAGATGGGTGATAGAGTTAGTGTGGGGATAGATGGAGTGAGATGGATGAGTATTATGGTTGGAATAGATGTTAAGGGAATCTTAGGAATACAGGAATAGGTAAAAGAGCAGAGCCACAGCCCGGGGGGAGCAGAGCCACAGCCCGGGGGGAGCAGAGCCACAGCCCGGGGAGAGCAGAGCTGCAACCGGAAGAGCGGAGCGGCAACCGGTAGTGCCGGGAATGGCTAAATTAATAATAAAATAATATGTTATTAAATTATTTTTTTATCAGGAGGGACAAGTGACATATGAGAATAAGAGGATTTAATGAAAAAAAGCAGGAGTGGGTAATTATAGAACTCACGGATAGTGGAGCTATGGTTGGTCTTGAAAATTGGTATGATATTGCGAGTTGCAGTGTTGGGGTAAGCACAGAGAAAACCGATATGCAAGGCAAAGAAGTATTTCAGGGAGATATCATCCTGTCCTATAGTACAGACATTGAAATGGAAATTAAGTATGGATGTTACCAGTCATATTGCCCGGAAGATAAATGTGTAATGAATAATATAGGTTTCTATGCAGTTGGTGAAACTTTGAAGGATATGCCTATCGGGCCACTTGATGAGTATGCAATTGTAATTGCAAACACATATGGTAAATAGATATGGTGCTGCATATCAAAAAGAGGATAGTTGTGAGCATTAGAAAAAGTACAGTTAGATTTATTCTGGTTTTGTATTTTATCCTGCTTTTTTCCTTTGTTGCATATCTGGGAGACTGGGGGAACTGGAAGCATGATAAATATAGTGAAACGGCATATACGGTGGAAGAACTGAAAGGCGAGGATAGAACCTTTGTGTTACCGAAAGACTAGGAGATATGAATATGAATTTAGAAAATGCCAAGATGAACTAAAGACTGAGGAAGGAACTTTGAAAGTGTATGGTTCACTTTTAGATACACTTGCAATTAAGATGGGATTTGATTACCTATCCAATCTTCGGAGATTAGATGGATATAAAAAAATCCAATTAAGGAATTTAATAAAATTAATCCCGACCAATGCATTTTCAGAATGGGAGTGGAAGGATGCTTTGCAATATCTGACTGGGACGACATTTATTCAGGATATGCATAGTGCATATGATGTCCGGCAAAGATTGTTGGCAGCACTGAAAGAGGAAGGAACAGGAGGGGAATGGAAATGAAAATTAGAAAATTAGGGATTATTTTATTGGCAACAATTATTACAGTTACCAATATGGTAGTTTATGCAAATAGTGCGGATGATTCGATTATACATAGTTCTGATGATGTTATCAAAGAGGATACGAAAAATAAAGAGATGGAAAAAAACAAAGAGGAGTATCCAAAAAGTACGCCATCGGAAGCAAAGCCCAAGCCGTCCGAAGAAGATAAATTCGTTTCCACACCAAGTGTATCTATTCCATCGGAAGCTACGCCATCAGAAGCTACGCCATCAGAAGCAGTACCGGTTGAAGTGATAGAGTTTGAGAGTATAGAGCCGGATGAAGTACCAAGCTGGTATACAAAGGTAAAAAAGAGGCTGTTTGGTGGAAAGAAACATTATCAATTCACAGACCGGTATGGAGAAGAACATCACCGAATTTATGGATATTATGAGGAAGAAGCAGAAGCTGCATGGTATGAATGCCAGCCGGATGGAAGTGTAACCAATGAGAGTTTTTGGATTGATTTGGAGTGGGAAGATTTGAATCTTGCCCCCTTGCGTTGGGAAGCTGCTGAACCTCAAGCAGATGATATCCGGGATTTATCTGAGCGAATATTTGGGGATGCAGAGATGTTAGGCATTGACATTGATTTGGCGAAATCAAACCATGAAGCAGAAAATTATGATGGAACCATGTACGATATCTGGAGCCTGGATGAAGAGGAACTGGCTGAACTATATTTTTTCTATGGACATGCTGTAAATGGGATATTACCGGGTGAAAATACATGGTTTGAAAGTACAGAAGATGGTCAGATACTGGATGAGGTTCCTGATTTGGTGCTGTCAGTTATGTCTGCAGATGCAAGGGCAATAGATGCCACGGCAACCGAATTTGAGTTTGGTCAAACCTATTTTGGCGTGAAGGACCATCCAACAGGGACTCTTTATATACCGTGTGAGTTAGGGGCAAAGTATAATTGGCAGATTACAGTCAATGTAAAGCGTGTAAGCTCAACGGGAGGAAGCAGCCTTAAGTATTATCAATGCTTTAAAAAGGATGGCAATGGCCCCTGGTATCTTGCAGATGAGGCATCTGGACATACCGGATATTTTCCCGTGACAGTGCCATATGGTGCAAATAGTAAATATTATTATACCGGTTCATCAAGATATCTGACTGCGGAAGAAGTGAATCAGGGTTGGTATAAAACGGAATCTTCCAGCGAAGGAGACCGGATTAATTATATAGACCCGGAGGGAAATTCCTTCCGGATGGCGGCCCAACATCAATCTTTTGGAGATTGGTATATAACAAAAGAGGCTACCTGTACATCCAAGGGAACAAAGCAGCGGACCTGCATGGGATGTGGGGCTGCAGAGATTGCGGATATCGATGCATTAGGACATAACTGGGAAGCGGATTATTATACAGGTGCCAATAATGGTACGTATTATAAGCGGTGTACCAGGTGCAGCGAGAAAACGGATGTAAGAAATAATCCATATACAATTACTTACCATGCGAATGGTGGTAAGGGCACGATGGCGGTCCAAAACTGTACCTACACTGCAAACTTGAATTTGTTATCCAATACATTCCGAAGAGATTATTATACATTTAAAAATTGGACAACAGAGCCGGACGGTGGGGGAAAGATATATAGTGATACGCAGCCAGTAAGTAATTTGACAACTGTATATGGAGGGAATATTGATTTATACGCACAGTGGCAGCCAAAATCATACAACATTACATTTGATGATGGATTGGATGGTACGCAAAATATAACGCAAAGCTATGTGTATACCCATCCATTCGGTGAACTGCCCGTATTTAAGCAGCTTGGATATACCCTATCGGGATTTTTCACAGAACCAGAAGGGGGAGAAAAAATCACAGCGGAATCAAAAGCGCCGCATTCAGACACAATCTATTACGCGCATTGGGAAGCCAATTCATATGATATTTTCTTCCACACAGGAAAATCCTACTGCGGGAGTGAAAAGAAGAGGGTTACATACGATGAGAAAGTAGGAATTCTCCCGGCAGCTTCCATGGAAGATTTTGAATTCTTGGGATGGTATACAGAACCATACAGCCAAACATATGTAGAGGGAATCATGTGTGGGGATGCCAATCCTCCAGATGACAAACAGATAAAATCAGAGGATGTGTATAGGATAGCAGGACACACACAGGCTTATGCATATCTGGTTCTGCAATATGAAGAACTGGAGAATGGTGTGAACCGCAGGCCAGGCCCAGATGGTTATATGAATACAAAGGACGATAATTATTATCTGAACGGAGAAGATGGAATTGCGGGAACTCATGATGATGAGAAGCTGTATCCAGGGGAAGATGGGAAATATGGAACAAAGGATGATTATTATTTAGATAAAGAGGGCCATAAGATATATCCCGGAAATGACAGTATCTTTAGGACAGAGGATGATTATAGAGATAACGGGGATGGGACGAATACACGTCCTGGACCAGACTGTAACTTTAAGACAGAGGATGATGTGGAAGCATCCAACGGTCTTGATGGTTTGCCTGGAACTATGGATGATTGGATTGATAATAATGAAAACTATCCAGATACGAATTTAAGGCCAGGGCCGGATGGAGTGTTCGGAACGGGAGATGATGCAGTGTACTGGAACGGGCCGGATGGAATACCAGGAACGGAAGATGATGAGCCGGTGCATCCGGGCCTGGATGGGAAACTGGAAACCGGGGATGACTGGGTAGAAAACGGCCATAACTATCCGGAAACCAATCTAAGGCCAGGGCCGGATGGAGTGTTCGGAACGGAAGATGATGAAGTGTACTGGAATGGACCAGATAAAATACCGGGAACCGAGGATGATAAGAAAATTCTCTCAGGGCCGGATGGACAATATGGAACTGAGGATGACTGTTATGATAACAAAGATAAACAGGAAGGAACCAACATACGGCCAGGTTCAGATGGAATCTTCGGAACAGAAGATGATGAATTATGGTTAAATGGTCCGGACGAGATGCCGGGAACGGATGATGATATCAAATATGTCCATAGGAATTCATCTGGTGGAGGGGGTGGATATGGCAACCGATTGGTCGGAAGAGGAGCGTATAAGCCTGTTATAGAAATAATGGATGCTGCTTTAGAGGCAATGGAGCCTCAAACGGTCGGACTGGTTTCTAATTTTTATGACACCTACCAATCGTTCAAAAAAGGGCAGGAAATGAGTAGATACATAGTGAATACTGGGATGCAGGAAATACAAATGGAGGCTGCAACGGGTTCACAGGTTGAAAAGGAAACACAGGAAAGTAGATGGAGTGATGAATCCTATTCTGATAAGGATGTGGGACCGGTTGTTCCTGTTAAAACATACAGGAACATGAAAGTGATTTGGATGATATTACTTTTAATATTACTCTATGTATTAGGATACGAGATTTACAAAGCCAAAAAGAAAGACTGATTTATGGACAGAACTGAGTTCTGTTTCATGGAAGATGCGCACATTGACAAGTAAATAGTGTAATGCCATAGTATAAAAATTAAGGTTGTTGCCATAGAGCCAATGGAAGAATTAAGAATGATATTGTCTGTATATAGGAATTATGCTATATTAAAAAAACAGGAACAACCGTGTTGCAGGGTGGCTGGCCTCTATTCTACATAGGATGGGGGTGGTGCTGATGAAACATTTTGATTTTAAAGACTTGATGGCCTTTGGAATGTTCATTCTGGCATTGCTGACATTCGTATTTACGTATATCAGATAATGTTTTAAGCATAGAAAAACCACCCCAAAACTTGACCGGTGAAGGGGTGGAGTTTCTAATCCATTAACTAACAGGTCAACCATCTTGTGGGCGGTTGTTCCTTTTATGCTTATATTATACAGATAGTAAAGAAAAAAAGCAAGAGTTGCCTGTATGTAAGGATTGTGTTATATTAAAGAAATGGAACAACCGTGTTGCAGGGTGGCGTTGACCTCCATTTTACATAGGATGGAGGTGATGTCTATGAGACATTTTGATTTTAAGGACATGATGTCCTTCGGAATGTTTATCTTAGCATTACTGACCTTCATTTACTTGATTTGTCATTAATGATTTGAAACCATAGAAAAACCACCCCAAAACTTGGCCTGTAGCGGGGTGGAATTTCTACTTTTGCAATGAGGTCAACCCACCTTGTGGGCGGTTGTTCCTTTTATACTTTATATTATAGCAATGATTATGGAATAATTCAAGAAAAAATCATTTCGCATAGGATGTTAAGATGATATAATAAAGATGGGATAGGAGGGGGACTTTTAGAACTCGCCGCACTATAATTTTGTTCTAAAAAGTGAAAACCTTAAGGTGGTTGACTGATGGATAAAGGTGGAAAGGTATGAGTGGAGGAGCACATAAGTTAATGGGAGTGGTTCTTGGTGGCATGATTATCAGTGTAGTAGAACCAACATTCCCCGTAGCCGGCTTAATTTTGGGAATGTCCGTTTTAGGAGAATTGGCACCGGATATTGATACGGTCAATAGTACAATTAGCCTTAGAATCCCAATCATACCAAAAATTATTAATCGAAAGTTTGGTCACCGTGGTTTGCTTCATTCTCCACTATTTTTAGTATTGTCATGGCTGGTGATAGGAAGGCAAAATCTCATAGGTAATGTATTCTGTATTGGATATCTGGGACACTTGGTTCAAGATTTATTTACCTGTGCAGGGCTTCCATTACTATTTCCGTTTGATAAAAAGAAAATAAGTTTGTTTCCTTATCACTCAGGTGGGATAATGGATTATGTCATGACATCTGTATTAATTATTTTATTGTTGACAGCGAATCAGTTGATTTAAGGAGGGAAATTGATATGTTTAAAAGATTAGCGTTAATGACAATGGCAGCAACCATATTGGCAGCGACACCAGCATATGCAGGCCAGTGGATGCAAGATGGGAATGGCTGGTGGTGGCAGAATGATGATGGAAGTTATCCAACGGCAAAGTGGCAGTGGATAGATGGGGATGCAGATGGGATATCAGAAAGATATTATTTTAATGAAAATGGATATATTCTGGCTAATACATTAACACCAGATGGAAATCAAGTTAATGCGGATGGAGCTTGGATTGTTAATGGTAGTGTACAGCATCAAAATGAAAGTGCATCATTGCCGATTTCAAGTATACAGAGTAATGCTGGTGATTTGTATTATACAGGTTTGAGACAAGCTTTGGATTCTATTCCTTTATATCCTATGGAGACAACCGGTTCAGAAGAGTTGGATAGAGTTTTAAATATAATATTTTCACAAATTATAACAGAGGATATGGATACCCACGACAAGCTAAAGGCGTGTTATGATTATATAATACAAAACACAGAGTATGTTGCCCCTGCATGCGGAGGAGAGCCATATTATAGTGCTTATGGAGTATTTATGGTAGGAGAGGGAATCTGTGATACTTATTCGGCAGCATATGCTGTAATGGCTCGAAAAATTGGTGTTCCACTATATCTAGCGGGTGGGGAGACACATTCTGCAGGAGGTGGATTTACACCACATGCATGGTGTCAACTGGATTATAATGGTGTAACATATATTTTTGACCCACAGGTGGAAGATGATATTACAAACAGTGTTGGATATACGATGTATATTAGATTTGGTGGAACGTCAGTTCGACTTGCGGATAAGTATATATTGGAATCTACGGTTGAAATAACAGAGAAAACGAAAGTTAAGAATGAAGAATACGTAAAAACAAAGGAATTTTGGAAGGAATACGGAGTTCCGCTTAGGTTTTAATTTCTAAAAATTGATAATGAAATTCAAGAGAGCTATGGTACTGCAGAAGCAGATTACTCATAGCTCTTTTTTTGGAGGAAATTAGATGAAAATAAAACATTTAAAGAGGACGTTGGCTTTAATATTGGTTGTTACATCGTTATTATCATCTGTTTCATCATCGGTATCGGTTGCTGAAACGGGAGAGATTATAACTTATGGTAGCCTTCCTATTTTTAGGGGAAAACCATTTAACGCCTTTGGAAAAACACATAACTCTATGAATTATTATCAGGTTGGCTTAGTTGATGGAGCCGTCCCGGCATTCTGCATTGAGGAAGGAAAAAAGTTACCAGATAATACTATTATGGCATATGAAAAGTATGAAGCAAAACCAGGACAAACAGTACCTGTTATAGGCTCGTTTGATAGGTATCTTCCCATGACAGTAGCTTATGAATGGATGTTACGGGAAGGCAACTACCATGATATAGACCGTTATGCAGTAACACAGGTATATATGTGGGGCTGTATGGCGGGTTATAAGAATAATTGGGTAGAGATGGAAACGGCTATGCAAAAGTTGGCATTGGTTTTGAGCAAACCCTACATCATGAATTATTACGAAGAATTGAAAGAATATGTAATTGAGGGAGTAGCCGGATATGAGGCTGCAAACAATGCTTCTCTACCATTGTGGAATGGTACACAGCAGAAAATGACCCTAAAAGATGGGCATTACGAATTGACGCTTGATATCAGTACGTGTCCACAGATTAAGGAAACTACATGGACATTTCCGGATGCCAACTGGAATTACCAACTGACATCAGATGGGAATAGTATTACTTTTATATATAATGGTGCACAAGAACCAACAGGAGCCGTTACATCTGCAGATATTGAGGGAATAGAAGCAACATATTATGCCTATATATTTTCTCCGCCAGCAGGTATGCAAGTACAATTAGGAAGATTGGATGCTGGTTTTCAACCGGCTAATGTAGGGTTCAATGTTAGCTCAACAGATACGCCAGCTGGTGGAAGTGATTTTGAAATTTATCGTCATTCCGAAACCTTTGAGAGTAATTACAACATTGACCTGGAGAAATACTGTGCGGAAACGAACCAACCTTTGGAAGGAACAACATTTAATGTATGGGAGGATTTTGACTTTTCACAGATAAATGAGGGCGGCTATACCGAAGGGGAACCGGACGGAACAACCGGTGAGGTGTATTTAAACTGTATGACACCTGAGCCGGAATCAGATTATATCTGCGATACCATCGCGACAGATACCAATGGACAGGCCAGCCACAGTGATGCCCGCTTTTATAATTACAGCAAGACCTATTGCATGGGACATCCAGCTCCAGAGTGGATTGAGTGTGACCATGAGGGAGGGGAAGGAGAAGATAGTGAAGATTGCAACTGTGATGAAGAGAATGAACGCCTACGTGAGCAGTGGATGGCAGAGCAGGAGTTATGCGCTTCCACATGTGATTTTCATGTACAGAATGATGACGAGGAGAATCATGGCCAGGATACGGCTGCTATGGAGGCCATGTTGGCAGACAGGGATGAAACATATGAGAATTTTATCAACTTAGAATACAGCTACCAGCTGGAGGAAAAAACAGCCAGAACCGGTTATGTACTTCATGGCCTACACAATGATGACCCTGAGATTGAGACGGTCATTTTAACATCGGCCCAGGCCGGTGGTGATGTCCGGTCCGGTACATATAAGGCCAATAATATGGTTGGACGGGTATTGAATCCTATTTATAACATGGCCATATCCAGGATGGAGGGCCTAAGGGCCTATACGTATCCTGTGCCAGATGGCCAGGACCTGGAGTTGGATGAACAGCGCAGCATAATCAGTATATTGAAAGAAGAGGAAGAAAAACCTCTTATTGATATTGAGACACCAGTAGATAATATGGTTGATGGAACCGGAAATCAGGAGAATGGAGGTTCTGGAAGCAGTGGCCAAGAAGGCAGCTCCGAAGATAACAGAGAGGAATCAGGGGAATCCGGAAGTGGCAGCCAGGGAGGCGGCTCCGAAGATAACAGTGAAGAATCCGGAGAATCCGGAAGTGGCAGCCAGGGAGGCGGCTCCGAAGATA
>ERZ507065.216-NODE-216-length-50252-cov-10.111680_pt1 | contig 50252 bp, 48 predicted proteins | sample MGYA00513785_ERZ507065 | MGnify/ENA metagenome assembly ERZ507065
AGACAATCACCGTCAGTTTTTTATTCCGCGTGGCTTCGCACATGGTTTTAGTGTGCTGAGCGGAGAGGTCATCTTCCAATACAAGTGTGATAATTTCTATCATCCGGAAGCTGAAGGGGCGATTGCCTGGAATGATCCGGATTTGAATATCGACTGGAAGATACCACAAGACCGGGTTATATTGAGTGGTAAAGACTACACACATCCTCTGTTACATAACATAGAATTACAGTTTGATATAAACAATACATTATATGAGTAAGAAAGAAACACTCAAGCAACAAATTCTCGATTTAACTCGGGAATACTACAAAGAGGTTCACGGGTCCTCCCCCTCCTTCGAACCCGGTAAAAGTTTTGTCAACTACGGCGGTCGCTATTTCGATGACCGCGAATTGGTGAACCTGGTTGACTCGTCCCTTGACTTCTGGCTGACTGCCGGTCCGTGGGCACATAAATTTGAAGTCCGTTTTGCTAAATGGTTAGGGGTAGATTACTGTTCACTTACTAATTCCGGTTCTTCTGCTAATTTACTTGCATTTATGGCTTTGACTTCTCCTCAGTTGGGGGAACGTAGAGTAAAACGTGGTGATGAAGTGATTACGGTTGCTTGCGGATTCCCTACGACAGTAACACCTTGTATTCAATATGGTGCTATTCCTGTTTTTGTGGATGTTACTATTCCTGAATACAATATTGATATAGAACAGTTAGAAGCAGCTTTATCGTCAAAAACAAAAGCAGTTATGATTGCTCATTCTTTGGGAAATCCATTTAATTTGCAAGTTGTCAAGACATTCTGTGATAAATACAATCTTTGGTTGGTAGAAGATAATTGCGATGCACTTGGTTCTACTTATATGATTGATGGAGTAGAAAAGAAAACAGGCACAATTGGTCACATTGGTACCAGTAGTTTCTATCCTCCACACCACATGACTATGGGAGAGGGTGGTGCTGTTTATACTAATGATCCTTTACTCCACAAGTTGGTTAATTCATTCCGCGATTGGGGGCGTGACTGTTGGTGTGTCGGTGGAGTAGATAATACCTGTAAATATCGTTTTAGTAAGCAGTTCGGTGAATTACCACTTGGCTACGATCATAAATATGTATACTCTCATTTCGGATATAATCTGAAGGTAACAGATATGCAAGCAGCGATCGGTTGTGCACAGCTGGATAAATTGGATGATATTGTGGAGGCACGTCGTCATAACTTTACTTATCTTAAAGAAGGACTTACAGGAACAAGAAATATCATTCTGCCGGAACCTCAAAAAAACTCTAATCCCAGTTGGTTCGGATTCCTTATTTCGGTAAAAGAAGATGCCGGGTTTACTCGTAATGATTTAGCTGTCCATTTAGAAAGTAAAAAAATACAAACCCGTAATCTATTTGCTGGAAATCTGTTGAAGCACCCAGCCTTTGATGAAATGCGCAAAAAAGGAGAAGGATATCGGGTAGTTGGTGAATTGAAAGGAACTGACTTTGTGATGAACAATACTCTTTGGATAGGAGTATATCCGGGAATGACGAAGGAAATGTTAGATCATATGATTACAACCATAAAAGAATTTTGTAACAAATGAAAGCTGTAATTCTTGCCGGTGGCTTTGGCTCTCGCTTGAGTGAAGCAACCAATTTGATTCCTAAGCCGATGGTAGAAATTGGTGGTAAACCCATCCTTTGGCATATAATGAAAATTTATAGTCATTATGGAATCAATGAATTTGTTATTTGCTGTGGCTACAAACAATATGTAATCAAAGAATACTTTGCTAATTACTTTCGGCACAATTGCGATATGACAGTTGATCTGTCTAATAATACTACAACTATTCATGATAATCATTCAGAGAACTGGAAAGTGACTATGGTTGATACGGGTTTAAATACGATGACTGGTGGTCGTATCAAACGAGTTCAAAAATATATTGGAAATGAACGCTTTTTATTAACTTATGGGGATGGGGTGGCTGATCTGAATATAACTGATACAATTCAGTCACACGAAGCTGCAGGAGGAATCCTTTCTCTAACAGCTTATAAACCAGGAGGAAAATTTGGTGCTCTGCAAATAGATTTGGCTACGGATAAAGTACTTTCTTTTCAAGAAAAACCTGACGGAGATCGTAACTGGGTTAATGCCGGTTACTTTGTTTGCGAACCAGAAGTATTTGACTATATAAAGGACGGTGATTCTACGATATTTGAACGTCAACCATTGGAGTCTATCTCTAAAGACGGTAAGATGCATGCTTTTAGACATACTGGTTTCTGGAAGCCAATGGATACACTCAGAGATAATACAGAATTAAATGACATGTGGGATAATGGGAAAGCTCCCTGGAAAGTATGGTAGGAATATGAGTATAGATATATTTAATAACTTCTATAAAGGTAAACGAGTACTTGTTACTGGTCATACCGGTTTCAAAGGTTCATGGCTTTCGATTTGGCTGCACGAATTGGGTGCTGAGGTGATAGGTGTGGGCTTAGAACCATTCACAGAGCGAGATAATTATGTTCTTTCCGACATAGGAAAGAACATAAAAGCTGATATCCGTGCTGATATTCGTGATGGGGGACGTATGAAAGCCATTTTTAAAGAATACGAGCCTGAACTTGTTTTCCATTTAGCAGCCCAACCACTAGTACGGCTTAGTTATGATATTCCGGTTGAGACGTACGAAACCAATGTTATGGGAACAATTAATGTCCTTGAAGCTATCCGTGTAACCGATAGTGTAAAAGTGGGGGTGATGATTACCACTGATAAATGTTATGAGAATAAAGAGCAAATTTGGGGATATCGGGAAAATGAACCGATGGGAGGTTATGATCCTTATTCAAGTAGTAAAGGGGCAGCTGAAATAGCGATAGCCTCTTGGCGTCGCTCTTTTTTCCATCCCGAGCAATATGAGAAGCATGGTAAAAGCATTGCCAGTGTACGTGCAGGTAATGTGATTGGTGGTGGTGATTGGGCATTAGATCGTATTATTCCAGACTGTATTAAGGCTTTAGAAGCCGGCAAAGAAATAGAGATTAGGAGTTCTAAAGCGATTCGTCCATGGCAGCATGTACTTGAACCCTTAAGCGGTTATATGCTTCTTGCCCTAAGGATGTGGAAAGAGCCTATAAAATATTGTGAAGGTTGGAATTTTGGCCCAAGAGCAGAATCTATTTCCACAGTATGGGATGTGGCTACTAAAGTGGTGGAAAACTATGGGAGTGGTCAATTGCGAGACTTATCCGATCCCAATACCTTGCATGAAGCTAAACTATTAATGTTGGATATTTCTAAAGCAAAATTTATGTTGGGGTGGGAATCCAGAATGGATATAAATCAGACAGTAGCATTGACCGTAGACTGGTACAAACGTTATCAAGAAGAAAGTGTCTACAGTATTTGTGTAAATCAAATAGAGCTATATACTAAAAAGTGAAACGGACTTGCGTTATAACGGGAGCAACAGGCTACATTGGTTCTCACTTAGTACATTATCTGCTTGATAGGGAGTGGGAAATTTTTATCATACTTCGAGAAAACTCTAATTATAAGAATATTGAGAGAATAATTGATAGGATAAATATTTTTATATATACTGAAAATATAATAGAATTAATTTCTTTTTTTAAAAGAGCTAATCCTACTGTAGTATTTCATTTGGCAGCCGCTGTATACACAAATTGTAAATCCGAACAAATACCGGCTCTTATACAGAGTAATATTTTGTTTGGAACACAAATTTTAGAGGCTATGCAGTATAGTACTACTCGCCTATTTATTAATACTGGTACTTATTGGCAAAATTACAATTCAGATGAATATAATCCTGTTGACTTATATGCGGCTACTAAAGAAGCTTTTGAGAAAATATTAAAATATTATGTAGATGCTTTTGGGATTAGAGTAATAACTTTAAGGTTATATGATGTCTATGGAGAAGATGATAAACGTCCGAAATTACTTAATTTATTGAAAGAAATAGCAGATACAGAACGTAGTATTGATGTTTCACCAGGTGAACAGTATCTTGATATGGTTTATATTTCAGATGTTTGTTCTGCCTATTTACAAGCTTGTGAACTACTTTACTCAGATCGTCTAATTGAAAATGAGATATACGGTGTGTATACAGGTGAAAAAATACGTCTAAAAGAACTTATAGAATTATTTTCTGATATATTGAAGTGCAATATAAAAGTTAACTTAGGAAAGAGAGCTTATAAAAATCGTGAAGTGATGGAACCAATGGAACATTACCAATGCCTGCCACAATGGAGACCTGCTATTTCTTTACAAGAAGGATTAGAAAAATTCAATAAACGATGAATTATTTTTTGCGTATTCATTGATTTACATTTGATTGCCTATTTATTTAATAAATATCCATTATTAGTTTTATTATCTGCTTTAAAGCTGTTTAATATTAAGATAGAATGTAGCGAAATCTTGGATTATTTATTAAAACTGTGACATGAAAAATCAATATTTATCCAAGTAATAGGATACTTATTAAAGTTTAATACAACATATATTATGACTATATCAATTTGTATCCCCACATACAATCGTTGCTTTTTCCTAATTGATACGTTGCATGATTTGTTTAAACAAGCTATAGATTTAGGAGTGGAAAGCCAAATTGAAGTTTGCATTTCTAATAATGCTTCTACGGATAATACAAAAGAAGAATTAGAAAAACTTCATTCTGATTTTCCTCAATTTAAGATTTTAGTTAATCATAATGAAACAAATATAGGGGCAGATAGAAATTTTATCAAAGTTTTATCTATGTCTTCAGGGCAGTATTCTATATTGAAAGGAGATGATGATTATTTTCAAGCAGGAGGTTTGAAGTATCTGCTAAATATGTTGAATGAAAATCCACAAATAGATTTTTTTATTTCCGATGTAGATATTGTAAACACTAGACGTGAATTTATATGTCATGTTGACTATTTAAGGGAAAAAGAACAATTAATTGTTGATTTTTCTAAGGAAATTGAGGCAAGAAACTACTTTGCTTTATGCAATAGTATATTGCCATTGGGCAGTTTTATCAGTGCTGTAATATTTAAAACAGAAGCTGTGAAAAGTGTAGAGATGGACCCTGTGTTTATAGGATCTTGTTATGCTTTTGAATTTTATTTTTGGAAATATTTGTTGAATGGTCATAAATTAATGTACCGTAAGCAATCTTATATTCAAGCAGTAATGGGAACAAGTAATATTTGGGGCGGCGGTATAGCGAGAGATGCCTTGGATATCAGTGCTTTTGGCTTTATAGCTGATTACTTTTTCATGGATTCTCCTTTAAGACAGGATTTTAAAGATGTAGTAAATAGAATGTATAAAGACTATTCGTATATACCTATTGACCAACGGAAAGATTTTAAAGAAAAATTATATCCTGCATTGATAAAAACGAATCATCCTTTAATTAAACAAATAAAGGGTAGAGCATCTACACTTTCTCTTTTGGCATATGTGTTGCTCTCAATTATGCCAAATAAAATTGTAAATAAAATAAGATTGATAATTAAAAGAAGACAATTCTGGTCTACACTTGAAAAATGTTAATTTAAAACATTAACAATTTTATGTCCTTTTGAGATGTTAAACAACTCGGTAAATAATAGACGTATATTAAAAAATACCATATATTTATATATACGGTTATTTTTCGCCATGGCTATTGGTTTATATACTAGTCGAGTAGTGCTGGAGGTGCTGGGGGTAGATGACTTTGGTTTATATTCTTTGGTGGGAGGCTTTGTTTCTATGTTGTCTATTTTGACAGGAGCTTTTTCAGGTACAGCCGCTCGTTTTATTATGTATGAAATAGGCGTAGGTGATCCAGATAAGTTGAAGGAAACAATATCTACAATAATTAACTTGCTTATTATTATAGCAATAGTTGTATTTGTAATTGGATTTATTTTGGGATCGTATTTTATAAGTAGATATCTTAATATACCTCCAGATAGAATAAAAGCGGCTTACTTTGTTTTTTATTGTTCTTTATTTGTTTTTTCAATGAATCTTCTTGTAGTACCATATCAAGCTATTATTATAGCTCATGAACGCATGGACTTTTATGCTGTAATGAGTGTGTTAGAATCTGTTGCTAAAGTTGTTGTAGTTTTATCATTGTCTAGTGTCACATTCGATAGATTATGTGTTTATGCTTTTCTTTTAGTTCTGGTAAGTGTTATGTCTCGTATTATTTATGGGATATATTGTAATTTTCATTTTAAGGAATCGAAATACCATTTTATTTTAAATAAGAATATTTCTAAACAAATGACTTCTTTTTCTATATGGATGGGTATTGGAACGGCAGCGGGTATCTTAAAAGATCAAGGCATGAATATTATAATTAATATTTTCTATAATTTGTCACTTAATGCAGCACGTGGCATTAGTATGCAGGTGATGTCTGTCTTCAATAGTTTTGCCTCAAATATAGGAATTGCAATATCACCTCAAATAACAAAATCTTATAGTCAAGGTAATATTGAACGTAGTATTAATTTAACTTTCGTTTCGGCAAAGGCCCAAGGTTATCTTATTCTTGTTATGATGATTCCATTTTTGTTAGAATCACATTATATACTTACTATATGGTTAAAATCGTTTCCTGCATATACTCAAGAATTTGTCTGTTGGGGCATAGTAATATGTTTTATACATTCGATTGCCAGTGCTTTTTCTCCTATTTATTTAGCAATGGGGCGTATCCGGAATTTGCAGTTAGGGGGGAGTTTCCTTAGTTTTATGTATTTACCTATTTGTTATTTTTGTTGTGAGCGTGGTATGGATATTATTGTTTGTATGCAACTTGCATTTGGATTAGAAATACTTTTGTTTATTATGAGTTGTATATGCATTAAAATGGAAATGAATTTTCCGTTTGGACGCTTTTTTTGCTCAGTTGTTATACCTATGCTTTTAGTTGGTATAATAACATTTTGCGTAGTCTATTGTGTAAGGTATATAATAAAAGAAGAGTCTTTCGTTCGGTTGATATTATCTTCAATAACTTCATTGGTATTTCTTGCTATCTCGGCTTATTTTATAGGTATTAATGATTCGGAAAAGAGATTAGTAAAAACTGTACTTGTCCAGCGGTTAGGTATAAGTAATCATACAAACAATATAGAAATAAAATAAATGTATAATGGATATTGTTGTTATTTTTAATGGTTTGGGCAATCAAATGTCTCAATATGCCTTTTATTTAGCAAAAAAAAAAGATAATTTGAATTGCCATGTTATATTTGATCCTAAATCAACTAATGTACATAATGGGGCAGAATTAAAACGAGTTTTTGGGATAGAGCTAAATAGAAATTATTTAGATAAGATTATTAGCTACTTTTATGGATATATTTTTAATAAAAGGATAGTTAATAGATTGTTTTCATTGGTGGGTATAAGAATGATCTATGAACCTAAAAATTATGATTATCGAGAGGAACTATTAAAACCTAGTTCTAACTTTATAAGTTTTTATTGGGGAGGGTGGCATAGTGAAAAATATTTTAAAGATATTGAGTTTGAGGTAAAAAAGGTTTTTAAATTTCCAGAAGTTACAAATTCTCCGTATTTTACAGAGTGGTTTAATAAAATATTTTTAGACAATAATAGTGTGTCTATTCACATTCGGAGAGGAGATTATTTAGATAAACCTTCTGACCCTTATTATCAATTTAATGGAGTTTGTACAATAGATTACTATGAGAAAGCAATTCTATATCTTAAAGAAAAAATTTTAGAGCCTAATTTTTATATTTTCTCTAATGATATAAATTGGTGTATGAAAACTTTTGGAACAGAGAATATGTATTATGTAGATTGTAATAAGGGGAAAGACTCTTGGCGAGATATGTATTTGATGTCTGAATGTAGGCATCATATTAATGCTAATAGCACATTCAGTTGGTGGGCGGCTTGGCTTTCTCCTTATTCTAATGGAATAGTTCTTCACCCTAAATGTTTTATAAAAGATATAGAAACTAAAGATTATTATCCCCAAAAATGGATAATGATAGAATGAGTAGCTAGTAATTTTAAAATAAGATATTCAAATGAAAAATTGTGCCTTTACTATAGTTGCTAAAAATTATATTGGTTTGGCTTTAATACTAGAGTCTTCTATACGTAAGTATTATGGTGATTTATCGTTTTATATTATTGTTGCAGATGAAGTTTCCGAAGATTTAAGGAGTAAACTTCCTGCTAATGTATTAATCGCTAAAGAATGTTTGGGTTTAGATGTTGGTACATGGCATGAAATGAGTTTTAAATATAATTTAACGGAATTCTGTACATCCATAAAGCCTGCCTCTTTTTTATATTTATTTGAAAATACAAATTTTGATAAGATAATATATTTAGATCCAGATATATATTTCTACAGTAGTATTGGACAAATTTTTAAAATGTTGGATGAATGTAACATATTACTAACACCCCATATAACTCAAATATTAGATAAAGGCTTAAGTGATTCTCCTGAAAATATTTGGCATAGTTGCGGAATGTATAATCTTGGATTTTGCGGACTTAAACGTAGTGCTTCAGCTCTACAAATGCTTAAGTGGTGGCATGCTAGACTTCGCAATGATTGTTATATAGACAGTTATAATTTCTTGTATACTGATCAAAAGTGGATGGACTTTCTCCCTTCTTTTTTCTCTCCACAAGAATTGAAGATATCTTTTAACTTGGGGATGAATATCGCTCCATGGAATTTTTATGAGCGTGAAATTTTTGAAGAAGATAATCAGTTGTATGTAAGGTCACGTTGTAATAAAGATAGGAAAGATCGGGTGATTTTTGTACATTACTCTGGATATGATTATAAAGAGTTGAAGAAAGGTGGAACTGTTCAAAAAAATATTTTAAATATAAAAAAATATAGTGATATTGAAAAAATACTTTTTATGTATGGGAAAGCTATAATAGAAAATGTGAAATTCTTTGACTGTTTTATTTCTTTACAATATAGCTATGGCTTTTATAGTAATGGTAATGTTGTTACTAGTGTTCATCGTCGGTTATATCGATCGATGGTTTCTAAGGGAATGAAAGATGATAATCCTTTTCTTATAAATGGTGTATTTTATTCATTATTAGCTAAAAAAAAATTAATAGTGACAACTAAATCGAATTTAGATAAACTTACCAAACAGAATTTCCCTAATGCTGAAAAAAAGTTGAAATATTTTAATCTGTTTATGAAAATGTTATTTTCTATCTTGGGCTATGAACGCTATTTCCTGCTTATTCGTTTGTTACATCCATATTCTCGTTTGGAATCTCAAATACATCTTTTAGATGATAAATATTTAGATAATAATATTTATTAGTATTGTAATGGCATAATGTTTTGTGCTTTTTTACGTATCTTCTTAAAGCTTTTTGATAAATTTTGTCTGGAATAAATTTAATTTTAGAAAATGGTCATTTGTATTTATTTTTGTTGTTATACTTATGGCTTTTTGTTGTGTTAGAATCTTCTCAAAAATTTTCCTATTATAAAAAGTTTAGTTTTTTACTTTCTTCATTTATACTATTTCTTGTTATTGGATGTAGATGGGAGACTGGAACGGACTGGAATTCATATTTGTTACTTTTTCAGGAAATCAAAATTGATTTGAGTTTTTTATTGATGGCCAATTCATTTGATGTTGGGTATCTATTCTTTAATGCAATAATAAGGGTATTCACTGATAATTATGTACTCTTTCTTTTAATTAATTCTGGTATAACTATTTTTTTGCTATCTAAGCTATTAAACAAAATATCTCCATATCCAAATTTATCATTATTCTTCTTCTATACCAACTTTATGATATCTCATTTTATGGGTTCTAATAGAAGAATGATGTCATTGGTCTTTGTGCTTTGGATGTTTTATTTTATATATCAAAATAAAAAGAAATGGTATACTATATATTGGGGGCTGGCATTTGCTTTTCATCGTTCGGCATTAGTAAATATTGTTTCAGTTTTCGTTTCTCGGAAAATATTTTCTTTACAGAGAACAATCTTTTTCTTAATTCTAGCTCTCTTAATAGGCGTATTTCAACTTCCTATTAAAATGATGGAATATGCAGGAAAGCTGTTATCTACTATTATCAATAATCCCATTGTAGATAAAATGCTGGTTTATTCTGATACAGAAGATGCCGCAATGACTTATAGTACGGGAAGCTTGTTACTTTCAACAACGTTGGCAGTTATTAAGAGGAGTATACTGTTAAGTTTTTATATTTATGTTTTCAAAAAGAGTAAGGTAGACCCAATGACCTGTTTTTTTTATAATCTTTATGTCATTGGGTTTATTGGTTATCTATGTTTTATTGGATCTTTTTTTCAAATCTTGACAACCTATTTTGCGCTGATTGAAATAGTACTTGTAGCACGAATATATTCTTATACATCTGGAAGACTAAAAACTGTTTTCTGCTTAGTTCTTGGATTGTATGGTTTTTTGCAATTGGTAAATGCATTAAGCATATATCCTGATTTATATATACCATATACTCCATTTTGGGCATTTATTAATTAATTTCAATGAATAAATATTTAATGATAACAGGATCCTACCCACCTGATATATGTGGAGTCGGTGATTATACTGCATGCTTTTTAAAGGCTGCAGATAGAGATAAGTGGAGTCTGTATAATTCTTCTGTTTGGAAGATATCTACATTTTTTCAGAAAAAGTCGGATATTAGTAAGTTTCAATTCTCTCATATAGTTATCCAATATCCTACTTTAGGGTATGGGTGGAATCTATTGCCTCAGTTGCTTTGTATTTATTATTCTTTGTTTACCGATAAAAAGGTGGTAGTCGTATTGCATGAATTATCTCAAAGAACTCTAAAGGCTCAATTAGCATCTTTACTATTTTTTATATCGCATAAAGTAATCTTGACAAGTGAATATGAAAAAGAGTACGCACATAGATATTATAAAATTTCACTTAACAGGATGGGCGTTGTGAAAATAGTCTCAAATATTGAGGCTTGTAATGTAATTAAAGACTGGGATTGTAGATCTATTGATTTATGCTATTTTGGGCTCTTGAGACCAGAGAAAGGTTTAGAAGATTTTTTTGTGGCGGCTTTGTATTTAAGGAAAAACAGGGAAAATGCAAGAATATGTTTAATAGGGCAAATTCTTCCAGAGCATAAGTTATATATAGATAAATTGCTAAATACATATGCAGATGCAAGGGTTGAGCAAATCTATAATCGAGAGAATAAGGAGGTTGCTTCTCTATTAAATGAATCTAAAGTTACTTTTTTGCCATTTCCTGATGGACTTTCAGAAAGAAGAGGCTCTTTTCTTGCTGCTATCTCTAATGGGACATTAGTTGTGTCATACGAAGGCTCTTGCACTCCTCAATTACTCAAAACGATGTATGTTAAAACATCTTCTAGTGAAGCTCCTAAAGTTATATTGAAAGAAATCACAGAAGGAAATAATAGTAAGCTTGTCAAATATCAACAAAAATATATTCATTATTTGCAAAATGGCATACCAAAGTCTTGGAAAGAAGTTGTTGAACTTTATGAGAAAATATTAAAATGAAAATATTACTGATAGCAGAAAATCCTGCGGGTCCTTTTGGAGGAATTGAAAGACATTGTTATAATATTTGTAAAATGTTTTGTTCTTCAGAGGTGGAAGTGCAAATGGCTTCTATAGAGTCTATTGAAAACAGAACTATTTTTAATAAGCGTTTTTTTAAAAAGAAATCATTGAAACGAACTATAATTGATAGTAATTGTGATATAGTACACGTGCATGGTTTTGCTAATTTTACAGTCTGGCAAAGTCTTTTAGTTGCACTGAATGTTAGAAAAAAAGTTGTTTATACTCCTCATTTTCATCCATTTAACGCATTGGAAAAGCCGATCTTGGGTAGATTGTTTTTTTATGTATTATTACGCCCTCTATTATTTAAGATTTCTACAATAGTGTGTATTAATCATGAAGATTTTAATTTTTTTTCTCGCTATAATAAATCTACAGTACTATTACCTAATTGGCTTTTTAGAAACTCTTCCACAGTAAACGTAGTAGAAAGAAAGAAGAATATGATATTATTTGTGGGACGTAATGATAGTAATAAATCTCCAGATTATTTGTTAGAGTTACCTCAAAATAAATATGAAATACATTGTGTTACAAATGATTCTACTAATTTGCGTAATGATTTTATTATTCATAATAAATTGTCGGATAGTGAATTGTTAAAATTGTATTTTCAAGCATCTTTATTAGTAGTTCCATCTCGATATGAAGCTTTCTCGTACGTAGTGTTAGAAGCTTTAAACTGTGGTACTCCTGTTTTGGTATCTAATAGAGTTCGAATTGTTGACCATCTTCAAAATGTGAGTGGATATACAGTATTTCCGTATGGAGATAAAAGTGCTTTTGTGGCATCAATTGACAAAGCTATGAATGTAAAAGTTAATATTGACGCTATAAGAAATATATTTAGTGAAAAAAAAATACAAAAAAGCTTGTATGACATTTATAAAAAAGTAAGCTCCTCTCAATAGGTATCCGATATTATGAAATATTCAGTCCTTTTATCTGTTTATAAAAAAGAACAGCCTGTTTTTTTTCAGCAAAGTTTGGATAGTATTTTTAACCAAACATTACTACCAGATGAGATCGTTTTAGTTAAAGATGGACCTTTAACAGATGATTTAGAGCGGATAATAGCTAATTTTTCTATTCGATTTTCGAGATTAAAAGTTATAACATTGTCAACTAATCAAGGTTTGGGTAAGGCTTTGAATGAAGGACTAAGTCATTGTACGTTTGAATTGGTGGCTCGTATGGATACTGATGATATTGCAAAACGTAATCGCTTCGAAAAGCAAATAGATGTTTTTCAGAAAATGCCAGAAGTAGATGTTGTTGGAGCATGGGTTGATGAGTTTGAAAATAATTGTAATAATGTAATATCAACTCGTAGACTTCCAGAACACCATAAAGATATATATAAATTTGCTCAAATGAGAAATCCTATAAATCATCCTGTAGTGATGTTCAGAAAGAGTGCAGTATTGGCGGCAGGTGGCTATCGACATTTTCCTCTTTTGGAGGATTATTACTTGTGGGTAAGGATGTTGAATAGTGGAGCTAAATTTTATAATATACAAGAAAGTCTTCTTTATTTTCGATTTTCGACTGCTATGTTGGAACGTCGTGGAGGGTGGACATATGCTGTTAATGAATTGAAGTTTCATTGTGAAATGTGGAAGATGCATTTTATATCCTTGGGAGGATTAGTAAAAAGTACACCGATACACTTTGTAATACGTCTTTTACCTAACTATTTACGTTTAGTCTTTTATAGAAAATTTCTGAGAGACTAACTTCTTTAAATTATTGTAGAATTATCTAAAATGAATCTTCTTTTTACTGGTGCTTCTGGCTTTTTAGGCAGCAATCTTTATTCTCTACTGAAAGATAAATATCAAATTAGGACTGTAGGGCTGACTCTTCGGGATAACTATACTATAAATTTAGTGTCGGATGTTCCTAAACTGAATATCAAGTACGATGTTGTACTCCATGCTGCAGGTAAAGCGCATTCTATTCCTAAAACAGAAGAAGAAAAACAACTCTTTTTTGATGTAAATCTTCAGGGTACCAAGAACTTATGCACTGCTTTAGAGAATAGTGGTATTCCTAAAGCTTTCATTTTTATTAGTACCGTTGCCGTTTATGGTTGTGATTCGGGTGATAATATCACGGAAGAGCATCCTTTAAATGGAACGACTCCTTATGCTTTGAGTAAGATTAAGGCTGAGAAATACTTGGAAGGGTGGTGTATTATGCATAATGTGAAGTTAAGTATACTTCGTCCTTCATTGATTGCCGGACCTAATCCTCCGGGAAATTTAGGAGCGATGATTCATGGGATTAAAACTAATAAGTATCTGAGTATTGCAGGAGGAAAAGCAAGAAAGAGTGTACTGATGGTTCAGGATATTGCAAATCTTCTTCCTATGTTAATAGAAAAGGGTGGAATATATAATGCTTGTGATAGTTACCAGCCGAGTTTTCGTGAATTAGAGATGGTAATGTGTAAACAATTGAATAAAAAAACACCAATATCTATTCCTTATTGGTTGGCTAAAAGTATGGCTGTAATGGGCGACTGTCTGGGAGCAAAAGCTCCGATTAATTCTTTGAAACTTCGCAAAATCACAAGCTCTTTGACCTTTAGTAATGAAAAGGCAGTACGAGAACTTGGATGGAAACCTATGAATGTTTTAGAGAATTTTCGAATAGAATAGAAGAAAGTGTGGTGGATATTCTTCTTTGGATAATAGGGCTTTTGATGGGATTGGCAGCTTTAGTCTTTTTAGGGCTTCAGTTTTGGTTTCATTTAATAGACAAGAATGAATAATTTATGTATTATTTGATGATTTTAGTTCTGCTATTCTTAGTAGAACTTCTTTATTTTCGTATCGCTGATAAATGTAACATTATCGATAAACCTAACGAGCGTAGTTCGCACACCCGGATCACGCTGCGGGGTGGGGGAATTATCTTTTATTTGGGGGCGTTGGTTTATTTTCTGACAAACCATTTCGAATATCCCTGGTTCATATTGGCCTTGACCTTGATTACTTTTATCAGTTTTGTGGATGATATTCGTTCTACCTCGCAAGGATTGCGTTTAGTCTTTCATTTTACGGCAATGGCTTTAATGTTCTATCAATGGGGATTGTTCAGTTTGCCTTGGTGGACGGTCTTTGTTGCCCTGATTGTTTGTACGGGAATTATTAATGCTTATAACTTTATGGACGGGATTAATGGCATAACAGGAGGTTATTCTTTAATTGTATTACTTGCTTTAGCCTTTGTCAATATGCAAATGGTTCATTTTGTGGAAGGGGATCTTATATACACTATGCTTTGTGCGGTATTGGTATTTAATTTTTTCAATTTTCGCAAGAAAGCAAAATGCTTTGCCGGAGATGTCGGATCGGTCAGTATTGCTTTCGTTGTTCTTTTTTTGATAGGCAAATTAATAATCCGGACAGGGGATTTTAGCTGGATCGTTTTGCTTGCGGTGTATGGAATAGACAGTGTACTGACTATTATCCATCGGCTTATGTTACATGAAAATATTGGTTTGCCGCATCGCAAGCATCTATACCAGTTGATGGCAAATGAATTGAAAATTCCACATGTGGTGGTTTCATTGATTTATATGATGTCACAAGCTGTAATTATAGTTGGCTATCTGTTAATTCCCGGCAATGGTTATTGCTATTTGATGGGAGCAATCATCGTATTAAGTGTAGTGTATGTCTTGTTTATGAAGAAATATTTCCACCTGCATCAGATGACAGAATGATGCTTCGGTGGCAAGTCTGATGAAAAAAGCCTCCCGGCCATCCTTTTTTAAAGGTGACCGGGAGTTTTTTTATAAGCATTCATTCCCTGTCAACCAAAAAATCTTATTAACTTTGCGGGTCACTTTTGAAAACATAAAAAACTTAATGATATGAATATCTCTTATAATTGGCTGAAAGAGTATGTCAATTTCGATCTGACGCCCGATGAAGTGGCGGCTGCGCTGACTTCTATCGGACTGGAAACAGGTGGAGTGGAAGAAGTTCAAACGATTAAAGGCGGACTGGAAGGCCTCGTGATTGGCGAAGTGCTGACTTGCGTTGAACATCCGAATTCAGACCATTTACACATCACAACCGTAAATTTGGGTAACGGCGAACCTACTCAGATTGTGTGCGGAGCACCTAATGTCGCTGCCGGACAAAAAGTAGTTGTTGCCACTCTGGGCACGAAGCTTTATGATGGTGACGAATGTTTTACGATCAAGAAGTCGAAGATTCGTGGTGTAGAGTCTATTGGTATGATTTGTGCTGAGGACGAAATTGGTATCGGAACATCACATGACGGCATCATTGTATTGCCGGAAGACGCAGTGCCGGGAACACTTGCCAAAGATTATTATAATGTAAAGAGCGACTATGTACTTGAAGTAGATATTACTCCGAACCGTGCGGATGCTTGTTCACACTATGGAGTGGCGCGTGACTTGTATGCTTATCTGATACAGAATGGTAAACAAGCTGTATTAACCAAGCCGTCTGTCGATGCTTTTGCTGTCGAAAATCATGATCTGGATATCAAGGTAACTGTGGAAAACAGTGAAGCATGTCCTCGTTATGCAGGCGTTACTGTGAAGGGCGTTACAGTAAAAGAGAGCCCGGAATGGTTGCAGAATAAGTTGCGTATCATCGGATTGCGGCCTATTAATAATGTAGTGGATATTACTAACTACATTGTTCATGCTTTCGGGCAGCCGCTTCACTGCTTTGATGCGGACAAAATAAAAGGTGGCGAAGTGATTGTGAAAACAATGCCGGAGGGTACACCGTTTGTTACACTGGACGGAGTAGAACGTAAGTTGAATGAACGTGACCTGATGATTTGCAACAAAGAAGACGCCATGTGTATTGCAGGTGTTTTCGGAGGTCTTGATTCCGGTTCTACAGAGGCCACAACGGATGTGTTTATCGAAAGTGCTTATTTTCATCCGACATGGGTACGTAAGACTGCCCGTCGCCATGGTCTGAATACAGATGCTTCTTTCCGTTTCGAAAGAGGTATTGATCCGAATATCACTATCTACTGTCTGAAACTGGCAGCCATGATGGTGAAAGAACTCGCCGGAGGTACCATTTCTTCGGAGATTAAAGATATCTGTGCTGCTCCTGCACAGGATTTTATTGTCGAGTTGACTTACGAAAAGGTACACAGCCTGATTGGTAAAGTGATTCCGGTAGAGACGATTAAGAGCATTGTTGCCAGTCTTGAAATGAAAATCATGAACGAGACAGCCGAAGGACTGACATTGGCAGTACCTCCTTATCGGGTAGATGTACAGCGTGATTGTGATGTAATCGAAGATATCCTGCGTATCTACGGATACAATAATGTGGAAATTCCATCGACTTTGAAGTCGAGTCTGACTACTAAAGGAGATTGTGACAAGTCGAATAAGTTACAGAATCTGGTAGCCGAACAACTGGTTGGTTGCGGTTTCAACGAAATACTGAATAACTCTTTGACTCGGGCAGCCTATTACGATGGTATGGAAACTTATGCTGCCAAGAATCTGGTGATGCTGTTGAATCCTTTGAGTGCAGACTTGAATTGCATGCGTCAGACATTGTTGTTCGGTGGCTTGGAAAGCATTGCTCACAATGCAAACCGTAAGAATGCCGACTTGAAATTCTTTGAATTCGGTAACTGTTATCACTTTGATGCAGAAAAGAAGAATCCGGAAAAGGTATTGGCTCCTTATTCAGAAGACTACCATTTGGGCTTGTGGGTAACCGGTAAGATGGTATCAAACTCTTGGGCACATGCAGATGAAAACAGTTCTGTGTATGAACTGAAAGCTTACGTAGAGAATATTCTCAAACGTTTGGGACTGGAATTGCATACACTGGTGGTGGGTAACCTGAGTGACGATATTTATTCTACAGCCTTGACTGTGAACACAAAAGGTGGCAAGAGACTGGCTACGTTCGGTGTAATTACCAGGAAACTGCTGAAAGCTTTTGATATCGATAATGAAGTTTATTATGCAGACCTGAACTGGAAAGAGTTGATGAAAGCCATCCGTTCAGTGAAAGTAAGCTATAAAGAGATCTCTAAGTTCCCGGCCGTAAAACGTGACTTGGCTCTGTTACTGGATAAGAAAGTACAGTTTGCCGAGATCGAGAAGATAGCTTATGAAACGGAGAAAAAGCTTCTGAAAGAAGTTTCTTTATTCGATGTTTATGAAGGCAAGAATCTTGAAGCCGGTAAGAAATCGTATGCTGTCAGCTTCCTGCTTCAGGACGAGAGTCAGACTCTGAACGATAAAATGATTGATAAAATCATGTCGAAACTGGTGAAGAACCTTGAAGATAAACTGGGAGCAAAGCTCAGATAATACGGAACATAAAAATAACAATTAAATAATTAATAAAACTCACGCTCGCTTTTTCTATCGCGATAGAGGAAGCGGGGTGAGGCAAATATTTTAAACCAATGGGAAGAGCGTTCGAATATAGAAAAGCTACCAAGCTGAAAAGATGGGGCAACATGGCCCGTACATTTACGAGAATCGGTAAACAAATTGCTATCGCTGTAAAAGCCGGTGGTCCCGATCCTGAAAACAACCCGCATCTGCGTGCAGTAGTTGCCACTGCCAAACGTGAGAACATGCCGAAGGATAACGTGGAACGCGCTATCAAGAATGCAATGGGCAAGGACCAGAAGGACTACAAAGAGATGAATTATGAAGGTTACGGTCCGTTTGGTATTGCAGTATTTGTAGAAACTGCTACAGACAATACGACCCGTACTGTGGCTAACGTTCGCAGTGTCTTCAATAAGTTTGGCGGAACATTGGGTACTTCGGGTAGCCTTGATTTTATGTTCAGCTGGAAGTCAATGTTCACTATCACAAAGAAAGAAGGTGTGGACATGGATGATCTGATTCTGGAACTGATTGATTACGGAGTAGAAGAAGAATATGATGAAGATGGTGATGAAATCACACTTTACGGTGATCCGAAGTCATTTGCCCAGATTCAGAAATATCTTGAAGAGAATGGTTTCGAAGTGAAGGGTGCTGAGTTTACCCGTATTCCGAATGATGAAAAGGACCTGACTCCGGAACAACGTGCCACGATCGATAAGATGGTAGAGCGTCTGGAAGAAGATGAAGATGTACAGAATGTGTACACAAACATGAAACCTGCTGAGGACGAAGGCGAAGAATAATGAAATACGTTTATAAAACCAAGGGCACTTGCAGCACGAACATTGAACTGGATGTTGAGAATGGCATCGTGAAGGAAATTGCTTTTTGGGGTGGATGTAACGGCAACCTGCAGGGCATTTCACGTTTGGTGACGGGAATGCCTGTGTCAGAGGTGATCACGAGACTTGAAGGGGTCCGTTGCGGGACTCGTTCTACTTCATGTCCCGACCAACTATGCCGTGCTTTGCACGAGATGGGTTTCTAAAAAACAAAGTCTGTATTCGGGGTAAACAGAGCCTCTGTCAACTACGAACGTAGCTTCTGTTTGCACCATTTAAAGGCTCTATTAAAAAATAAGGGAGGCGATGAATTGACAGTTCATCGCCTCCCTTATTTTTAAATAGAATACAGCTTCTTATTTATACATCTCGGGAGTAACTGTTACCTGCATCAGCTCTTCTTGCGTTTTACCTGACAGATAAATATATTTAATCGTCACATCTGATTCTCTGTACACTTTCATCTCTTCAGTGTTCTTTATAGTTTCCGGGAGCGTTTCTTCAAGTGATTTCTTTAATTGTTCCGACATGGTAGGATCGTCAGCCTGTCCGCTCAGGGTATAGAAATAGGTAAATGTATTGTCTTTGCCCGAATAAGTGGTACTGTCCATTCTTGTCATTTCATCTACAGTGATAGGGCACTGTTTGTTTACTTGTTCAGAAGCCAGTTCGAAAACCTTTTGTTTAGCTTGTTGGCAAGAAGCCAGCGTGAAAAGAACAGCGCAAGCTCCGAGAATGATTTTTTTCATTTGCTTAATCTTTTTAATGTGTGAATATGGAACAAAGATAGTTGTTAAAAGTGAACCGAACAAGGTTCTTGCTTGTTATTAATAGCTATCTTTGTAGATACATTCTGTAAATTAGAGGAAAAACAAGAGACATGACATCCTTATGAAAAATATTTTTAAAGATTTGAGAAGTAAAGACCACAAACGCTATCTGGGAGGTTTGGACGTCTTCAGATATATTGGTCCCGGTTTATTGGTTACTGTAGGTTTTATTGATCCGGGCAACTGGGCTTCTAATTTTGCAGCAGGTTCAGAATTTGGTTACTCACTGTTGTGGGTGGTCACGCTGTCCACCATCATGCTGATCGTATTGCAGCATAATGTTGCCCACTTGGGGATTGTGACCGGACTTTGCCTTTCGGAGGCTGCCACACAGTATACTCCTAAGTGGGTATCACGCCCTATTCTGGGTACAGCCGTACTCGCTTCCATCTCCACATCGCTGGCCGAAATACTGGGAGGGGCTATCGCTCTGGAGATGCTGCTTGATATTCCAATTATCTGGGGAGCGGTGCTGACAACTGTTTTTGTATCCATTATGCTTTTTACAAATTCATATAAGAAAATCGAACGCTCTATTATCGCTTTTGTATCGGTGATCGGGCTGTCGTTCATTTATGAACTTTTTCTGGTAGACATTGACTGGCCTATGGCAATCGAAGGTTGGGTGACACCGTCTATACCCAAAGGAAGTATGCTTATCATTATGAGTGTATTGGGAGCGGTGGTGATGCCTCATAATCTTTTCCTCCATTCGGAGGTGATTCAAAGCCACGAATATAACAAGCAAGATGATGCATCTATAAAAAAGGTATTAAAGTATGAACTGTTTGATACCCTCTTTTCCATGATTGTGGGATGGGCCATCAACAGTGCTATGATTCTGCTGGCAGCCGCTACTTTCTTTAAAAGCGGTATCCAGGTGGAAGAATTGCAACAGGCAAAGTCATTGCTTGAACCCTTGCTTGGTAGCAATGCAGCCATTGTTTTTGCTCTGGCATTACTTATGGCAGGTATCTCGTCTACAATCACCAGCGGGATGGCAGCCGGATCTATTTTTGCCGGTATTTTTGGTGAATCTTATCACATCAAGGACAGCCACTCTCAGGTAGGAGTCATTTTATCGTTGGGCATTGCGTTGCTGTTGATCTTCTTTATCGGTGATCCGTTTAAGGGGTTGATCATTTCCCAGATGGTGCTGAGTATCCAGCTTCCGTTTACCGTTTTCTTACAGGTAGGTCTGACCTCTTCGCGTAAGGTGATGGGAGATTATGTAAACAGCAGATGGAGCACGTTTGTGCTTTATGCCATTGCTGCGATAGTGACTGTATTGAATATCATGTTGTTGTTCTCATAAAATATAGACGATGAAAATTATAACTTATAACGTGAACGGACTTCGTGCCGCGGTGAATAAAGGGTTGCCCGAATGGTTGGCAGAAGAGAATCCCGATGTGCTTTGTTTGCAGGAAACCAAATTGCAACCCGACCAATATCCGGCAGAGGCATTCGAGGCGCTTGGATATAAAGCATATCTTTACTCTGCACAGAAGAAAGGGTATAGCGGAGTGGCCATATTGACCAAAATCGAGCCCGACCACATCGAATATGGGATGGGTATCGAAGAGTATGATAATGAAGGGCGTTTTATCCGTGCGGATTTTGGCGACTTGTCGGTGGTAAGTGTTTATCATCCTTCGGGTACGAGCGGAGATGAACGTCAGGCTTTTAAGATGGTTTGGCTTGAAGCGTTCCAAAAGTATGTGACCGAACTGCGAAAATCCCGTCCGAATCTGATTCTTTGCGGGGATTATAATATTTGTCATGAACCCATCGATATTCATGATCCTGTACGTAATGCCACCAACAGTGGTTTCTTGCCTGAAGAACGGGAATGGATGACTCGCTTCCTGTCCGCAGGGTTTATCGACTCCTTCCGCACGCTTTATCCCGAAAAGCAAGAGTACACCTGGTGGAGTTATCGTTTCAACTCACGCGCTAAGAACAAGGGGTGGAGAATTGATTATTGTATGGTAAGCGAACCGGTGCGCTCTTTATTGAAAGAGGCCGTTATCTTGAACAATGCCGTTCATTCCGACCATTGTCCGATGGCATTGGAAGTCGGCTGAATTATTCGAGAATGGTGATACTCAGTTTGCGTCTGTCTCCTCCGTCACGGAACTCACACAGGTAAATGCCCTGCCAGGTTCCGAGGTTGAGCCGGTGGTTTCGGATGGGAATGGTGACCGATGTTCCTATTAATGACGCCTTAATGTGTGCGCTCATATCGTCCGGTCCTTCTTCGGTATGGATGAAGTAAGGTGCCCCATCGGGTACCAGTTTGTTGAAAAACGTATTAAAATCATGGCGCACGTCCGGATCTGCATTCTCGTTGATGGTGATGCCTGCCGAGGTGTGTTTGATGAACACGACCAACAGTCCGTTTTCCGGTAATTCAGGGATAAGGGAGAGGACGTCATGAGTGATCAGATGAAAGCCGCGCGGATAGTGCGGCAGTCGTATGTCGAAGGTTGTTGCCATAAAAATCATTGGTTAGTTGCCGGCAAAGATACTTTTTTAATAAATTTGCAAGAAATTAAAAAGATATAAAATGACACTGGAAGATAGAATAAACCGGGCCTCTGAGCTTTTTAAGAGCGGTTATAATTGTTCGCAGTCTGTAGTAGCTGCGTTTGCCGATATGTATGGATTTACTGAAGAACAGGCACTGCGTATGGCTGCTTCGTTCGGTGGAGGTATCGGGCGCATGCGCGAAACGTGCGGAGCGGCTTGTGGCATGTTTCTGCTTGCCGGATTGGAGAAGGGAGCTGTCGACGGAGCCGATCGTGAAGGGAAGGCTGCCAATTATGCTTTGGTACAAGAGCTTGCAGCCGAATTCAAGAAACGAAATGGTTCGTTGAATTGTGGCGAACTGCTTGGTTTAAAGAAGAAAGCGCCGGTTTCATCCGAACCGGAGGCCCGGACAGAACAGTACTATGCCAAAAGACCTTGTTCGAAAATGGTAGAAGAAGCAGCCAGAATATGGGCTGAATATCTCGAAAAACAGAAAAAATAGCTGTTAAATTGATGTTTTCATTACAAAGAAGAGAAAAAACTTACTAATAATCTGTTATATAACATAATTATAACTATCTTTGCAGCCGAAATAAAATCTGATTTGTTCAGGTTTTAACTCATGTCTAACTAAAATTTCTAAAGCAAATGTTGAAAGAAAAAGCAGGTGAAATTGCAGGTAAAATCTGGAATGCACTGAATGGAACAGAAGGACTGACTGCCAAGCAGATTAAGAAAGCGACTAAGTTGGTAGATAAAGATTTGTTCCTTGGCCTCGGATGGCTGTTGAGAGAAGACAAGATCTCTACTCAGGAAATCGAAGGTGAAATCTTCGTTACATTGAACTAAGGAGTGGGCTACTTCCCCAATAAAAAAATGCGTTGATACATTATGATATGTTATCAGCGCATTTTTTTATGTTCTGGCATTTGTGTATATTTGCGCACCAAATTAAATTAAGATAATAGTATCAGATGGATAAAATCAGAAATTTTTGCATCATAGCTCATATCGACCATGGTAAATCAACATTAGCGGACCGCTTGTTGGAGTTCACTAATACCATTCAAGTGACAGAAGGGCAGATGCTTGATGATATGGACCTGGAGAAGGAGAGGGGGATTACAATTAAAAGTCACGCCATACAGATGGAGTATGCATACAGGGGGGAAAAGTATATTTTGAACCTGATTGATACTCCGGGTCATGTTGACTTTTCGTATGAAGTGTCCCGCTCGATAGCTGCCTGTGAAGGTGCGTTGCTTATTGTAGATGCATCACAAGGGGTCCAGGCACAGACCATCTCAAATCTTTATATGGCTATTGAGCACGATCTTGAAATCATTCCGATCATTAATAAATGCGATATGGCGAGTGCCATGCCCGAAGAGGTGGAAGACGAGATTGTAGAGTTGCTGGGATGCAAGAAGGATGAAATTATCCGTGCATCCGGTAAGACGGGTATGGGGGTTGAAGAAATACTGGCAGCAGTAATAGAGCGTATACCTCATCCGAAAGGTGATGAAGACGCACCGTTGCAAGCTTTGATCTTCGACTCTGTATTCAACTCCTTCCGTGGAATTATAGCTTATTTCAAAATCACGAACGGAGTTATCCGTGCGGGGGACAAAGTGAAGTTCTTTAATACCGGAAAGGAATACGTTGCCGATGAAATTGGAGTGTTAAAGATGGAAATGGTTCCCCGTAAAGAATTACGGACGGGGGATGTTGGATATATCATTTCCGGTATTAAGACCTCGAAAGAGGTGAAAGTGGGAGATACGATTACCCATGTAGCCCGTCCTTGTGATAAAGCGATTGCCGGATTTGAAGAGGTGAAGCCGATGGTGTTTGCCGGAGTTTATCCTATTGAGGCCGAGGAATTTGAAGATCTGCGGGCTTCGCTTGAGAAGTTGCAGTTGAACGATGCTTCGTTGACTTTCCAGCCGGAATCTTCTTTGGCGCTGGGATTCGGTTTCCGTTGCGGTTTCCTGGGGTTGCTTCACATGGAAATTGTACAGGAGCGTCTGGATCGTGAGTTCGATATGAACGTCATTACTACGGTTCCTAACGTATCTTATCATATCTACGATAAGCAAGGCAATATGACGGAAGTTCATAATCCCGGCGGTATGCCCGATCCGACAATGATTGACCACATAGAAGAGCCTTATATCAAAGCTTCCATTATTACAACTACCGATTATATCGGACCTATCATGACGCTTTGCCTTGGCAAGCGGGGAGAGCTGTTGAAGCAGGAATATATATCTGGAAACCGCGTCGAGCTGTTTTACAATATGCCTTTGGGCGAGATTGTGATCGACTTCTATGACAGATTGAAGAGTATCTCGAAAGGTTATGCTTCGTTTGATTATCATCCGGATGGTTTCCGTCCGTCTAAGTTGGTGAAACTGGATATTCTGTTGAATGGCGAATCGGTTGACGCGCTTTCCACCTTGACTCACTTCGATAATGCCTACGATATGGGACGCCGGATGTGTGAAAAATTGAAAGAACTGATTCCGAGGCAGCAGTTTGAGATTGCCATCCAAGCTGCCATCGGTGCCAAAATCATAGCACGTGAGACGATCAAGGCTGTGCGTAAAGATGTTACGGCGAAATGTTACGGAGGTGATATCAGCCGTAAACGTAAATTGCTTGAGAAGCAGAAAAAAGGAAAAAAACGTATGAAGCAGATCGGCAACGTGGAAGTGCCGCAGAAGGCGTTCCTTGCCGTGCTTAAACTGGATTAGGAAATAAGGGCTGCAACGTGATAAAAAGCAGAAATCTTTCTGAACAAATTTCGTTGCAGCCAGTTTCTAATATACCAGGTAATTGCCATCTGTCCGCAGAGCTTTCCCTGGCAATTGCCTTTAAAACAACGATAAACAATAAAAATGAGAAAAGTTCTGTCTTTTTCGGCCTTTTTGATTATTGGCCTTTTACTATCACAATTCCTGCCATCATTGGCAGGTGAAGGATATGCTGCTGTAAAAACTGTATCTAGTATTCTTCTTTATGTCTGCCTGAGTTTTATTATGATTAATGTCGGGCGTGAGTTTGAAGTAGATAAGACCCGTTGGCGAAGTTACGCTGAAGATTATTTTATTGCGATGGCTACTGCCGCTATGCCTTGGTTCCTGATTGCCCTTTATTATGTGTTTGTACTTCTTCCTCCTGAGTTTTGGAATAGTTGGGAGGCGTGGAAAGAGAATTTGCTGTTAAGCCGTTTTGCCGCTCCTACGTCGGCAGGTATCCTTTTCACAATGCTCGCTGCTATCGGACTTAAGTCAAGTTGGATTTATAAAAAGATTCAGGTGTTGGCTATCTTCGATGACCTTGATACGATTTTATTGATGATTCCTCTGCAGATAATGATGATCGGTATGCGCTGGCAACTGATTGTGGTTATCTTTATCGTCTTTTTGCTGCTTTCATTAGGTTGGAAACAGTTGGGCAAATATAACTGGCGTCAGGACTGGAAAGCGATAATGGGCTATTCGGTACTTGTTTTTGTTGCTACACAGGCTGTTTATTACTTCAGCAAGCAGTTGTATGGCGAAGAGGGCAGCATTCATATCGAAGTGCTGTTGCCGGCTTTTGTGCTGGGTATGATCATGAAACATAAAGAGATAGATACTCCGGTGGAGCACAAAGTTTCAACGGGAGTCTCGTTCCTGTTTATGTTTTTAGTCGGACTCAGTATGCCGCATTTTATTGGGGTGAACTTTGCAGAGACGCATGCCGGAACCCACTCGGTGACAGGCTCACAGGAAATGATGTCATGGGGAATGATAACGTTGCATGTGTTGATTGTTTCACTGCTTTCAAACATAGGTAAGTTATTCCCCGTATTCTTTTACCGGGACCGGAAGTTCAGCGAACGACTGGCACTTTCTATCGGTATGTTTACCCGTGGTGAAGTAGGAGCCGGAATTATTTTTATTGCCCTTGGATACAATCTGGGTGGTCCTGCTTTAGTGATCTCAGTGCTTACGATCGTGTTAAACCTGATCCTGACCGGCATCTTTGTTCTATGGGTGAAGAAGTTGGCATTGCGGAGTTATACAACTTAGCAAAGGCATAAAGTTACTTAAACCTAATTCTATAAATACATATTATGACAGTTTTACGTTCGATGAAGGATTTCTCGTCGATGAATATTACGGCGAGTATTTTATTATTTGTAACAGCGATTGCTGCTGCGGTAATTGCTAACTCTCCTGTGGCACCGGTGTATCAGGAATTTTTGTCGCACGAACTTCATTTCCGTATCGGAGGCTTTAATTTACTTTCGCATGCGGGACACAATCTGACAATGATTGAGTTCATCAATGACGGATTGATGACGATTTTTTTCCTGATGGTCGGGTTGGAGATTAAGAGGGAGTTGCTGGTAGGTGAGCTTTCTTCGTTTCGTAAAGCTGCACTGCCATTCATAGCCGCATGTGGCGGAATGGTAGTGCCTGTTGTAATCTATTCCATGATTTGTGCTCCGGGCACTGAAGGAGGACAAGGGTTGGCTATCCCCATGGCGACCGATATTGCCTTTTCCTTGGGAGTACTCAGTCTGTTGGGCAAGCGTGTGCCGCTAAGTTTGAAAATCTTCCTTACAGCTTTTGCGGTAGTCGATGATATAGGCGGTATTTTGGTGATTGCTATCTTTTACAGTTCACATGTGGCTTATGAGTATTTGTTATGGGCGGCATTACTTTACGTACTGTTATATTTTATAGGTAAGAAAGGAGCCACTAATAAGATTTTCTTTTTAGTCGTTGGGGTGGTTATCTGGTATCTTTTCCTGCAATCGGGTATCCATAGTACGATTTCCGGTGTCATTCTGGCTTTTGTCATTCCCGCTAAACCTCAGTTGAATGTCGGTACTTATATTGAGCGTATCCGGCGTATTATCAGTACATTCCCCGAAATGGGAGCAAACAATATCGTATTGACCAACCAGCAGATAGCTAAGCTGAAGGAGGTTGAGTCGGCTTCCGACAGAGTCATCAGTCCGCTTCAATCACTTGAAGATAATCTTCATGGTGCGGTGAATTACCTTGTTCTTCCATTATTTGCTTTTGTCAATGCCGGTGTTATGTTCAGTGGTGAAGGCGAGGTCATTGGCGGAGTTACCTATGCGGTTGCTCTGGGGCTGTTGGCTGGCAAGTTTCTTGGGATTTATTCTTTTACCTGGTTGGCCATCAAGAGTGGACTCACTCCAATGCCTTTAGGGATGAACTGGAAGAACATATCCGGAGTGGCATTATTGGGAGGCATTGGTTTTACGGTATCACTTTTTATTGCCAATCTTTCGTTTGGCTCCACTCACCCCGTATTGTTGAACCAAGCTAAACTCGGTGTTTTGTCCGGTACGGTAATAGCAGGTATATTGGGATATCTGGTTTTGCATTGGGTCTTGCCCCGGAAAAGATAATTTTCTTATATAATAAGGTGGTCTTCTAATCTCCTGCTAAGATTAGTTAAATAACTTATGGTATTAGTTGAATAACTAATAGTTGCAGTTGTTTGTTCTGAATGATTTATTATCTTTGTGGTATCAGAACCTTTTAATTCTTAATTACGATGAAAAGACTTACTGCCAAAGAAGAAGAGATCATGCGCATATTCTGGAAAGAAGGTGCAATGTTTGTCCGTGAACTTCTGAAGTATTATGACGAGCCCAAACCCCATTATAATACAGTATCTACTATCGTACGGGGTCTTGAAGAGAAAGGGTTTGTCGGATATAAAGCTTATGGCAATACCTATCAGTATTTTGCCTTGATCTCAGAGAAGCAGTATAAGCGCTCCGCTCTTCATGAAGTTGTTTCCCAATATTATGATAATTCCTACACCAATGTTGTATCGGCATTTATTGAGGAAGAAGGGTTATCTGTTGAAGACCTGAAAGCTTTGATTCGCCAGATAGAACAAGGACGTAAAAAATAATCTTATGGGAGCTTTCTTGTTTTACCTGCTCAAGTCAGCTTTCTGCCTGATATTATTTTATGTGTTTTATCGAGCGTTGCTGAGCCGCAGCACTTTCTTTCGCTTTAACCGATTGACATTGCTGGTGGGGATGTCGGTATGTGTCGTCCTCCCTTTGATGGAGTTTACTACTGAGGAAGAGCATCTCTTCCATACTCCTTTTCAGGTCATCCATCGTGTATTGGTGGAAGAAGGTTATTCCGATTCTTCGTTGGAGTTGGTTCAGGAAGGAGGAATGGGGCGGTTGGCAAACTCGCCTGAAAGGGTACGACATACTTCTCCTGATATCACATTCCGGCATGAATTAATAAGAGTAGGGGGAGTTGTCTATTTGATAGGGAGCGTCGTAGTGTTCTTAGGCTTTGTACTGTCTGCGATTCGTATGTGGCGTCTGATATTACATGCCAGGAGGAGCAGATACGGAAAGTATACATTGGCATTGACTTCTCAAATGGTAGGTTCTTTTAGCTGGGGGAGGGTTATTGTGATTTCTGAAGCGGATTATGGTCATTCACAAGAAATTCTGCTGCATGAAGTGGTGCATTTGCGTAGTTGGCATACGCTGGATTTATTGTGGATTCAACTTCTTCTCATTCTATTCTGGTTTAATCCGGCCGTGTGGCTGTTGAAACGTGAGTTACAGGAAGTTCACGAATTTGAGGCAGACGACGGAGTGATAAATAATGGCATCGATGCAATGAGATATCAACTTTTGTTAGTGAAAAAGGCCGTTGGTACAAGGCTCTACTCTATGGCCAACGGTTTCAATCACAGTAAACTTAAAAACCGAATCACCATGATGTTGAAAGAAAGAACCAATGGGTGGGCACGTTTGAAGCTGTTGCTTTTTGTGCCTGTGATGGCCGGAACGCTTTATGCGTTCGCCCGGCCCGAAGTGAAGGAGACATTTGTACAGACAGTGCCCGGACTGCACCAGAAACAAGCAATGGATTATCAAACTCTGTCGAAACTGTTGAGGAATGAAGAGGAGGCTTACAACCTTCGGAAATTTGGAAAGAAGGTTGCCTCTGCTACCCCTGAGAACCGGATGAATCAATTGCTAATGAATGCCAGGAATGTGATGCTGTTCGATGGAGATTATGTTCTCAAAGAAAATCTGAAGGATAAAGTTAAGGAAAAGCTTTTGTATAAACAACGGAGAGAGAAAGAAAAGTCTGGTCGTAAAGACGAACAGATTGTTGGGTTCTGGTGTGACAGAGGAACCAACGTGGATGAAGCAAGGCAGGCATTGCAGGCGGTTTACGATGCATATACCGAAATACGTGACAGCATTGCTATTGCTTCGGGTAATGATAGTAAAGATTTCCTTGACAAGGAATTCCCCATCGTTGTTTCGCAATATGAGAATTTGAAGAAGTTTGGCTCCCAAAATGGAGATTGTCTGAGTGGGATCGAGTTGAATTTTATGTCCGGTAAGGATTTGCTTAAAGAATTGAAGAATCCTACGGCAGAGGAGTTACAACAGGCGGTAACCGATTATCGGGAGAAACTGAAAGATGGCCGGAAACTTAGTGTGAGGGTCAAGGTTGATCGTGAATGTAATATGGGGACAGTGTTGAAAATGAAACAGATACTCAGAGAGAACTGGTAAGAAGAACCGGTTTCGGTTACTTTGATAAGAGCTATTCCGGTGAAACAACTCTCCGGAATAGCTCTTTTATTTAAGACTGATTGGATTTGTCCATTCTCTTTTTAATAGTTTCCCACGTAGCTGTCTTCAGGAAGCTTTCTTCCATTTGCAACACCATTTTTTTGAATTTGTTAAATGGAATGGCAAAAGACAAAAGGTCGGATTTCATACATTTGCGTGCCGAAGGGTCGAATGATCCTAACACTGCCCGATTGGTTCCGTTCAGTTGTTCCCGGTACGGATGATAGATAATGGAGGCACAGCCTGCACCGAAAGGAGCAATCACTGCATCAGGATCTGCATTGTCAAAACAAGCCAGTGTGAACAATCCGGAGAGAACATCGGCAGATGCAAAGAAAATAACCGCTTCCGGTGTGTCTTCTGCTTCCAGTTTGTCCCAACGCTTGAAAATCAGGTTTTCCCCCTTGATAGGAAGTACGGGTAACTGTGCCAGAGCCTCCGCAGCCAATTCCGGCGTTTGTTTGTATCGTTCTCCTTCTCCTTGCCCATTGTGTGAAAGGAAACATTCAAACCCGGGGAACATTTTGTCCGTAAAGCTTGTATACCGTTTTCCACCCCGGCATCCCACAGAATCTGCCTGTATACAGAGAGTTTTTCCTCGTTGTACTTGTGTCAGTTGGGCAATGATACACCGATGTCCTTTCGGAGCTTCCACTACCGGAAGATTCTGTGTATCTGCCGAGTATTCAAATGCTATGGGGAGTCCGGCTTGTGGAAAATAAGTATCCCACAAGGTAATGAACTGATCCTTAAGTGTTGTTTCCATGACCTTATATCTCGTTGTTTTATCAATTAATCATCTTCTCCGCCATCGTCAATCGGTAAGATTTTCCGGCTTTCTTCGTGTGGGAGCTCTTCGACCTGCCGGAGCTTGCGTTCGATGGCGCGGGTGCGTTTTCCCATTACTTCTTCCAATTGGTCACCTGCACTTTGCAGATTTTTCTGCACCTTCTCAAGCAGTCCTCCGAATTTTCCGAATTCAGTTTTTACGGCTCCCAGTACAGTCCATACTTCACCAGTACGTTTCTGTATGGCAAGTGTCCGGAATCCCATTTGCAGGCTGTTCAGTATAGCTCCCAAAGTAGTTGGCCCGGTTACGACAATCTTGAAATCCTTTTGTAGTGTTTCCACTAAAGTTGTGCGGCGGATTACTTCTGCATAAATGCTTTCAAAGGGGAGGAACAGGATGGCGAAGTCCGTTGTAAACGGCGGGTCGACATACTTGTCATGAATATCCTTTGCCATCTTTTTTATGGTTGTTTCCAGTTGACGCCCGCATGATTCCATCAGTACAGCGTCACCTGCCTCAAAGGCATCATAATATTGCTCGTAAACATCTTTTGGGAATTTTGCATCGATTGGCAGATAAACGGTACTGTTTGCATCGTCTTTCCCGGGAAGTTTGATGGCGAACTCTACAAATTCGGTTCCGCTCTTCTTGGTCTTGACATTTGCTTCATACTGTTCAGGACTCATCATCTGCTCCAGAAGAGCACCTAACTGGACTTCTCCAAAGGTCCCGCGCATTTTCACGTTGCTCAGAACTTTCTTGAGACCACCCACGTCTTGTGCGAGAGACTTCATTTCTCCCAGGCCTTTTTGCACGTTTTCAAGTTGCGAACGGACTATCTCGAAGGACTGTCCGATACGTTCGTTAAGAGTCTTTTGTAATTTCTCTTCAACCATCACGCGCATGTCATCCAGACGCTTCTCAGTAGACTGTATCAGCGTTTCCTGCTGACGTGCCATTGCGTCGAACTTCTGGCGTTGCAGTTCTCCGGTGGTCATCATGTTCTTATGCATGGCGTCCTGCAACTGTTGTAAACCCTGATTCAGGGTTTGCGTCATTTCCATGCGCAACTCACGAATGCTGCGATTCAACTCTTCCCGGTTTTCCTGCATTTGTTGACGCAATGCCCGTTGCATCTCTTCGCTTTGCGAGCGATTGTTGCGGGTTAGTGTCAATACAAGCTGGACAACCAGCAAGGCTGCAATAATCAAGAGGAGAGTCAGTTCCATTTAATAAGTCAATATTTCGTTTCCGGTTTCAGTAATCAGAATCATATTTTCCCATTGTGCAGACGGCAATCCGTCGTCTGTGCAGACTGTCCAGTCATCAGCAGAGTCGACAAAGACCTCATATGTTCCCATATTGATCATCGGTTCGATGGTGAAAGTCATGCCCGGAAGAATTAACATTCCTGTTCCCCGGCGTCCGAAGTGTTCTACGTCGGGTTCTTCATGGAATTTGATACCTACTCCGTGCCCGCATAAGTCACGGACCACGCTATAACCGTTCTTCTCGGCATGTTCCTGAATAGCGGCACCCACATCTCCTAACCGTGCCCAAGGCTGTGCGGCTGCTATACCGATTTCCATACACTCTCTGGTAACTTGCACTAGTCTTTGTTTTTCCGGACTGACTTCACCGATCATGAACATACGTGATGCATCGGAGAAATAGCCTTTGTAAATAGTCGATACGTCCACGTTGACTATATCTCCGCTTTGCAGAAATTCGGTCGGACTGGGTATTCCGTGGCATACCACATCATTGATACTGGTACAGACGCTTTTAGGGAATCCTTCATAATTGAGAGGGGCGGGAATAGCACCGTGAGCTGTTGTGAAATCATAAACCAATCGGTCGATCTCTTCTGTAGGCATTCCTTCACGAATGTTTTCCGCGATGTGGTCAAGCAGTGCCGTATTAATTTTGGCACTTTCACGGATACCTTCAATCTGTTCCGGCGTACGGAGCACTTTGCGTGGGGGAAGTTTATAGCCTTGTTTTCTGTATTTCTGTATCTTATCTTCTATTTCATCCGGATAATTGGAAGGAGTAAACCGGACTCCTTTAATAAACTTTTTCATTTTACTATCTTGATTTTTTATTCGTAGCACAAATGTAGGGAATAAAAAGGGGAAATGCTGTGTATCGGGAAAGATTATTTCTGCGAGTCGGAGGTGAAAAGCAGCAATTAATACTCAATAACTCATTTTGTCATTTTATTTTAGGGGAATCTTCCATAAGGATACTTTGATCTTTAGTGTGAGTTAGCAAATTCTTTATATATCAAACAACTTGCGGGCTATTCATGTTTTAAGCTTTCTTTTTGAATTGATTATTAGTGATTTTTGTATTTCGTGGTTATATTAGGAAACTTTTTAACTGTATGTTTACTTGATTCTATTTAAGAAGAATGTTGTATAACATGCTTGGAAATTATCATGTCAAAAAATAAATGCTTTTCTTCACATAAAAATGGAATGACAAATGAGAATAAGAATTGAAACAACTTCAAGTAAGAAAATCCTTCCTTTTGATTATCAAGGGAAGTTGATTGGAGTAATTCATAAATGGTTAGGAAATAACGAATTGCATGACAAGATATCTTTATACTCTTTTTCATGGCTGTTAGGTGGTGTAATGGTTAATAAAAAAGGCTATATATTTCCGAATGGAGCCGAATTGCTTATTAGCTTTTATGAAGATCAGTATCTTAAGAAGATAATTGATAGTATTCTGTTGGATCCAGAAATCTTTTATGGCTTATGTGTGAAAGATATTACTATTGTTGAGAGTTCTATTTTTACAGAAGGGCCGCAAAGATTTTTTTTAGCTTCTCCTATATTTATTAAACGGCGAATAGAAGAAGGTATAGGCTATAAATATTATTTCTATGATGATCTGGAAAGTAATCAACTTATGACAGAAACCTTGAAACATAAAATGAGGGAAGCTGGGTTACCGGAAGACGATACATTAAGAGTAGAATTTGATATAAGCTACTCAAAGAAGAAAAAGAAAATGGTGACTATTCATGGTATCAAAAGTATAGCCAATATGTGTCCGGTTATTATTCATGGCACTCAAACAAGTAAAAGGTTTGCTTGGATAGTTGGTTTAGGGAACGGAACTGGTAGCGGATATGGAGCTTTGATTTAATAAGGTGTAAATATGAAATATTATGTAGTAAAATATACAGGGCCTTTTGGCTTTATTAAGCCTTGGACTGCAGTTCGTGATGCCAGTGGCGGAGAAACTTATTCTCAGCAGTTTCTGACTCCTTCCATTATAGAAGGAATCAGACAGAAACTGGAAGTGACTGAAATCATGAGACATAAACTCTCTTACGCTGGTATAGATCTTCAGCAGGAAGTGGTACAAGCTAAGGCCTGGAGTAAGAAAGGAAAAACTTATATAAAAGAACGTTCTATTTTAAGGCGGGGAGTAATGCTTTCTCCCGTTATCTATTTGGCTTTTGCCACATTGGAGGATGCCCGTAAAGCAAGTATGCAAAATATTTGCTTATGTCGAAATGAAGATATTCTTTTGCCTGAATCAAATATTCAGGAACTGTCAATATCTGAATTTGATAAATTGGAAGGGTACGAACTCCGTTTCGGTGAGAGTGAGCAATCATTTCTTGTTGGCTACAATCGTTTTAAAAATAATGAAGAAATGTATGGGTGGATAGAAATAGTAGGTAACCCTACAAAAGTACATAAATATGGGGAGTAGATACGATTATATTCTCGCTAAGAGTGAGAGTAACGGTGGTACTCCGCTTAAATCTCATTTAGAGTCGGTGGCTTTTTTTGCTCAGATAGCGGCTCGCTATGCTGGAATGGATGAAAATGTAGTTAAGATTGGCGCTTTACTACACGATATAGGTAAAGCAAGCCCACTCTTTCAGGCACGTTTGAAAGGGGAAAAAACGCCCTATGAAAAGGTTTTCAGACATGAAGTAGCATCTTTGTTCTTTTTAAAACTGATAGAGCGGAGTTTATGGCCAGAAGTGATTGATATGATAATCGCACACCACAAATCCGTTTATAAAGATAGAAGCAGTAGTGGGCTTCTTGACTTAAAGGACTATTATGGAGAAGAAAACACTTTTAGTGACCATGTGGCTGGTTTTCCATCTTGGAATGTAGACGCTATAGGGATTTTGAGAGAACTGAACTTTCCGGGTCTATCTGCCGATTCACTTCTTTCGGAAGAAGATGCATTGGAAGCCTATCGATATGCAATTGAACATTGTAGAAGAAAGCCAAAAGGATGGTCCAAGTGGAAAGGATTGTTGATGGGAGTGGATCATCTGGCATCTGCGACGGAAGAATTCAAGGAACGAATTCCTACCTTATTCTCTATCCCTGATGTAGGTTTTTACAATCGTCAACATCCCTTGTATCCACTATCGCAGGTATTGTCAGAGGCTAATAAAAAGCATACATTTGTTAAAGCTCCCACCGGTGCGGGTAAAACTGATTTTTTATTGAAGCGTTGCCAAGGGCGTATATTTTATACTCTGCCTTTCCAAGCATCTATCAATGCTATGTACGAGCGTATACATCGTGACTTGAATGGAATGGTAGAGGATGTGAGATTACTGCATTCCATGTCTCGCTTGGTGATTGAAGGCGAGAAAGCTTGGGAAGAAAAAGTAATACAGGATAAGATAGGTGCATCCATAAAAGTTTTGACTCCCCATCAGTTGGCTTCTGTGTCTTTGGGTACTAAAGGATACGAAACTCTTCTGTTCGATTTGTGTGGGTGCGATATCATTTTAGATGAGATTCATACCTATTCCGATATAATGCAATCAATTATATTAACTATGATTGAGGTACTTGTACACATCGGATGCCGGATTCATGTAGGGACAGCAACTATGCCATCAGAGTTGGAACAGAAGATTCTTGATATTTTAGGTCGGGATAAGACACAACAGGTAGAATTGTTGCCATCCGTTCTTGATTCGTTCAACCGGCACATCGTCCATAAAGTGACGGATTTTGACTCTGTTCTTCCTGTGCTTAGGGAGGCGATAGAAAATGACCAGAAAATACTGATTGTATGTAATCGGGTAAGGAATGCCCAGATTCTTTTTGAAAGAATAGATGAGTTATATCCCGAAGTAGACAAGATGTTGATACATAGTCGTTTTAAACGAAAGGATAGAAATAGGCTTGAAAAGGAATTGCAAGACACCTATAATAAAATGCCTCGGGCTTGCATCGTTGTTTCGACTCAGGTAGTAGAAGTTAGTTTGGATATCAGTTTTGATATGATGATAACCGAAACTGCACCCATTGATGCTTTGATTCAGCGTTTTGGACGTATTAATCGTAAGCGAAAACCCAAGGAAGAGAGAACTTTGAAACATATATATGTGATAGCTCCTCCTGATAAAAAAGAAGATTGTTTGCCTTATTCGCAAGAAATACTACAACGCAGTTATGACGCATTACCTCAGGATAGCTTGTTGGAAGAATCTTCTTTGCAAAGGCTTATTGATCAGGTATATCCTCAAGTGAATGTAATAGATCTGAGTCTAGATGCTGCGTTTGCGGATGGAAAATGGAGATTGAAAGAATTGTTTCATTTACCAAAATCCGCTTTTATTGAGAAGTTGGATATTGATTCTGTATCTTGTATCACGCAGGAGGATGCTAACACCGGAAAATATCGTGAAGCTACGGCTGAAGAAAGAATTTTGATGGAGATTCCGATGCGATACAGTTCGTTGCGGTGGAAAAAGCTTGAAACATTTCCGTATGGTTCGCATCCGTTTGTGATTCCAGATATTGCTTATTCATCCGATAGAGGCTTGGATGTAACAAAAATGGGAGCTGAAAATTATGATACTAATTATCAAATGTTATGATCTATGTATACAACAACTATAGGAAAAATATTTTTGAAGGCTTATAATCGGAAGTATCAAAAGGAGCATACAGGCAAATCTTTTTTTATTGAAGAATTTGTGCCTTTATTTTTCGATCATCAGAAATATATGATGACTGCCGGAAACTCTCCTCTTGAAAATCCTAAATTGAGTTGGGAAGATATGATTAAAGGTAAGAAGCCGTTTGAAACTCCAGAGCAAAGGCAGGCAAGGATTGATAAAATGATTCGAAAAATAGAATCTGAAGAGGCCGATGCGAGTATTGCTGTTGGATATGGAGTTTCTGATAATACTGCGGCTACCACCGGACAGGTTACCAATATTGATTTTCCAGACAATAAAGAAAATATATATTTGTCTTGGATCGGTGCTGGACTAGGAGTAGGGGTCTCCGGAGGTTTGACCATCTCGTTTAACCACGAACAAATACTTCTGGATATTTTTGACGGATGGAAATATTATCGTGATTATTTAGAGCGTTACCCGTGGATGAAAGGAAATCAGATAAATACTTGGAATGCGCATTGGATAACGCATCGTTACGATGATTATCTTTATGATGTTGACAATCCGACATCCGGCATGAATCCTGTGGTATCTGTAGAAGGGGAAATTGTCAATTTACCTACTATTTCTTGGGTTCCGGTCGTTATGGGAATAGCCCGATATTTCCCAATAGACAATTTGGTCGGGTATCTATACAGTATTGGACAGTCCAATACAACCATTGGCTTTATGCCTTTTAGACTTCAGGACATAATAAGTATAGAACACCTATATTCTAAAGTATTTGGATTACCTGCACTTAACGATAATAGAAGAAAGATTGAAAGCCTTTTGGGAACCGCTTTCGGGTTAAGAATAGCTTGTCAGGCTGGAACGATCGGTATACCAGCTATGGAGCCTAAAGGGCTCAAGGCTTATTTTTCCACGGGAAAAGGACTAAAAAAAATTGTGTATAAAGACGATAATGAACAAAAAATAATAATCAATATTTACTTAATTTGGATATTAGCTATGTTGAATAATGAAAAATTATGGACTTTGTCTGAGGAATTCGCGAGATTGCTGTTGCAATATGAAGCGGATGCCGGTAAAATGAAAAGAGATAGAATGAATCAGGTTGGCCAATTATTTGCTTCAGTATCAGCCAAGCAATTTTTGAATAATTTGATTCCTATTATAGAAAATGAGAAAGAAGTAGAAGGGTATAGAAATATGGGAAAGGTACTTCATGAAATGCCTAAAGATAATTTTCCTTATTTCAATACATTGATCCGATTTCAATATGCATTGTTAAACAAATAATAAAATAAAACTATGAAACCGTATATTTATTTAAGAGGATTACGTCATGTCGACCTATCTGTGTTTTGTGTAGAGAATGGACAAAAGAGATATTGGGATCCGGTATTTAATGTGTGGGCACCTTATTCAAGCGGTCAACAGGTGAAACGAAGTATTCTTAATGCCATCAACGATGAATTGCAAGCAGAACCTTCTCCTGTTACTTTTGTTTTTGATGTTAATAAAAACACATTAGGAGAAGGAGAAGTGTTGTCATTATGTGATCCTCAATACTTTGATCAACTTCTTGGAGGATGGATGAAAGCTGCTAAAGGAGGTAAAGAGCGCACTCTTAAAAGAAGGAGTCCTTTTTCTATTTCTGCTATGCGTCCATTGCATCCTTTGTTAGGTGGACGTTTTATAGAGAACGCTACATTTGACAGAAGTGATCGACCAGAATTGCATAAAGTAATAGTTCGGGATTCTTCGGGAAAGCCTATGACTGAAGAGCAAATAGAAGAGCTGCTGGTAGATACAGATAGAAGCCTTTACCGTAAATGGATTCCTGAAAACAGTAGAGCAACCGGACTTTTTGTATATGATGTAGCTATTGATATGCGAACCTTGTTCACGGTGTCTACTAACCAATTGGAACCGGAGCTTTCTAAAGAAAAAATACAAGAGCTTAAGGAAAAAGGTTGGGGAATCACTCAAAATGTATTTGGAGAATGTCTGATAATGCCTGAAGTGGAAAGATTAAAAGTGATTCCTGCTATTGCAAAAGCGCTTGTCAATTGGAGAATCTCTAGTAATCAATCCCGAACATTTAGCTTAATGGAAACATTGGCCGTGGCTATTAGCGATAATGCTAATACTTTGGCTGGGGCAATTCGTGCGAAATTATTGGATAATAATCCGGATAAACCTCAGGCTAAACCAGTGATAGATGAAGCAGCCGGTGCAGAATTGTTTGTTACTTTACCCTGTTCTGGTTATGTCGTGACCGAGAATGAGTCGGCAGACGCTTTGCAAAAGGCAGAAGCAAAATTGATTGCATTATTGACTGCTTTTGATTACGAAACTCAGAAATAGGGTATGTTAGTTTTATTAGGTGAGGGAGATCATCTACCTCACCTATGAAATAAAAAAGCTATATATGAATTTGATAGGTACACATTTCAATTATTATCAGGTTTGTAAACGGAAACTTTGGTTGTTTGCCAACGGCATACGCATGGAGCATACATCCGATTTAGTTTATGATGGAAAGTTGATTCATGAAAACTCATATCCTCAACGTTCTTCCAAATATGAAGAGATAGAGATAGATGGCATTAAAGTAGACTATTATGATGCTTTACATAAGACAATTCATGAAATCAAAAAATCAGATAAGGTAGATATTGCGCACGAATGGCAGTTAAAATACTATATTTATGTGTTTGAAAGAAATGGTATTATGGATGTTACAGGAGTGTTGGAGTATCCTATTTTGAGAAAAAGGAATATAGTGTTGCTGAGTGAAATAGACCGTGAAAAGATTAGTGAAATGGAGACAGATATCATAAGAATCATGGATTCTGATATTTGTCCTTCTTTGGAGAGAAAGAGGATTTGTAGGAATTGTAGTTACTTTGATTTTTGCTATAGTGGGGAGGATGTTGAATGAAAAAAACTTATTATCTATTCAATCCTGGAGAATTGGAGCGTAAGGACAATACGTTGAAGTTTACTCCGATTTCGGAAGATGGTTCAGAAAACAGTGTGGGGGAACCTCGTTATTTACCAGTTGAAGATATAAATGAGTTCTATGTCTTCGGTTCATTACGTGCAAATAGCTCTTTATACAACTTTTTGGGACAAAAAGATATTGCAGTACATTTTTTTGATTATTATCAAAATTACACCGGATCTTTTATGCCCAAAGATTCTTTATTATCCGGGAAAATGATCTTGGCGCAAACTTCTGCTTATCAAAATAAGAAAAAAAGGATTGTAGTTGCTCAGAAGTTTATAGAAGCTGCGTCTTGGAATATGCTAAAGAACTTGCAATATTACAATCGTCGTGGTAAAGATATGGAGGATTTTATGGATGCAATTAAAAAGTATGCTTCTCAGCTATCTGCAACAACTTGTGTTCAAGAATTAATGGGGTTAGAGGGTATGATAAGGCAAACTTATTATGATGCTTTTAATTTGATTCTAAATGATTATGAGATGGGTGGTAGGAGTAAGCAACCTCCAAGAAATGAAGTAAACGCTCTTATCTCTTTTGGGAATATGATGTGCTATACTATGTGTTTGCGTGCCATTCATCAGACTCAACTAAATCCAACAATTAGCTTCTTGCATACTCCAGGCGAAAGACGTTACTCATTGGCATTGGATGTTGCGGAGGTCTTTAAACCGGTAATTATTGATAGGGTTATATTTAAAGTCTTAAATAAAAAGGAAATCCAAGAAAAGCATTTTGATTGGAAATTGAATAAATGTTTGCTCAATCAAACAGGTAAAAAAATCTTTGTAAAGGCAATTGAAGATAAGTTGGTTGAAACAATAAAGCACAGAACCCTAAACCGTAATGTCAGCTACAGGCATTTGATAAAATTAGAGTGCTATAAGTTGGCAAAACATTTATTGGAAATAGAGGAGTATAAACCGTTTAAAATGTATTGGTAAATATGTATGTTATTTTAGTTTATGATTTTGGTGAAAGGAGAGTTTCTAAGATGTTGAGATTATGTCGTCGGTATTTGAATTGGATCCAGAATTCTGTGTTTGAAGGTGAACTCTCGGAAGTACGTTTAAAAGAGCTATTATTATTGGCAAAAGGGTTTATGAATCCCGAAGAAGATTGTATTATCATTTTTAAAGGGGCTACTCAATGCTCTTTGGAGAAGGAAATAGTGGGTAAAGAACTTTCTAACATCGATAATTTTTTGTGAAACGGTTGTCGAAGTGGATCGTTATTGTGAATTATTCAATGATAATGCAACCGAAACGCTCTATGACGTGTTGATACATAGATGTTTAGCGCCTATGTCGCTAACCCATGTTTTTTATATTATTCTTGATCGACGCATTATTTCTAAATAAAAGTATTTTTTCTAAAAAGTATTTGTCTTATTACTAAGTGATTGCGTTGGTTGATGGACAGGGTGTTAATTGTACCTTATGGAATTGAAACATCAAATAAAAAAGTCTTTTATTCATTGTGTGTTGTGTTAATTGTACCTTATGGAATTGAAACCTCGTATTAGATTTGATTTCTACCATAGGAGATGGTGTTAATTGTACCTTATGGAATTGAAACTCCGTATGGGCACGGGTTCTTCAGGTGGCAGACAGTGTGTTAATTGTACCTTATGGAATTGAAACACCCATCAGAGTGAGGATAGCCCGTTTCATCGTCCTTGTGTTAATTGTACCTTATGGAATTGAAACATCAGACAATCCTTTTTCATCTATATCCCTGAAAGTGTTAATTGTACCTTATGGAATTGAAACCGAGAGTCAGTACCATGGCGGTAATGCCTATAACGTGTGTTAATTGTACCTTATGGAATTGAAACCCGTAAATTTATACAAATAGGCAGTTCCCGGGCTAAGTGTTAATTGTACCTTATGGAATTGAAACTAATTACCGCGTGGCAAGTGAATTGAAGCGTGACAGTGTTAATTGTACCTTATGGAATTGAAACTTGAGAACTTCGACCAGCAAGGCATCCATGAGAGGTGTTAATTGTACCTTATGGAATTGAAACATAGAAAAGTACTTATCTGTTGATGAAGATTTTTTGTGTTAATTGTACCTTATGGAATTGAAACTAAAAGACAAAACGCTAAAAATTTTTGCCTTAAGTAGGTGTTAATTGTACCTTATGGAATTGAAACTGACTTCTTCGGTGAACATGCCTTTCGAAAAAGTGTGTTAATTGTACCTTATGGAATTGAAACAGCGTATCAATCAGGGGGACTATGTTTCACAAGGCGTGTTAATTGTACCTTATGGAATTGAAACAAGGGATATTGGTCGGTGAGGAAAGGGTCGTTGGTGTGTTAATTGTACCTTATGGAATTGAAACAGGCTTCCGGAACGAAAGCGACTGCCTCCCCCTTGTGTGTTAATTGTACCTTATGGAATTGAAACAAGAAGGTGAGGGCAATGAATGATTTTCTCATAGTGTTAATTGTACCTTATGGAATTGAAACACTTTTGTGCAATTGTCAGTTTGATGTGAAAGTTGTGTTAATTGTACCTTATGGAATTGAAACAAAGAAAATCATCATCATAATGATGGGTATAAGGAGTGTTAATTGTACCTTATGGAATTGAAACATTATGCCGCTTCTGGTTCTTCTTCTATCAGTTTTGTGTTAATTGTACCTTATGGAATTGAAACCCACGAAGGGACAAAAGGAACTCCGTTACATCTTCGGTGTTAATTGTACCTTATGGAATTGAAACCAGAGAGCGTATTTGCGTGCATAGCTTGATGTTGGTGTTAATTGTACCTTATGGAATTGAAACAACCTCCGATAGTGCGATCACCTACAAACAGCGATGTGTTAATTGTACCTTATGGAATTGAAACTTGTTTTCTTAGCGTTCATGTTAACCACTTAACCTTCAGGTGTTAATTGTACCTTATGGAATTGAAACAAAGTTCTATTCAGTGAAGCCGTCGAAGCGTCTAAGTGTTAATTGTACCTTATGGAATTGAAACGACTACTCAGCAGGTACATCGCTTTCAGTTTCTTCGTGTTAATTGTACCTTATGGAATTGAAACATTGTCGGGAAGTACATCGACATCTCACACTCTAGTGTTAATTGTACCTTATGGAATTGAAACATAGAGTTTCATAGTATCACGTAGCATTTTAAATATGTGTTAATTGTACCTTATGGAATTGAAACAAATGACAGGCAGAAGTTGCACCCTGCCAACTGAGTGTTAATTGTACCTTATGGAATTGAAACATCAGAATTTCTATCTGAGTCTGAGAGTTATCCGGTGTTAATTGTACCTTATGGAATTGAAACTGCGGAACATGCAACGTTGGAAGCGTGCAGGCATGTGTTAATTGTACCTTATGGAATTGAAACCAGATAACCTGTAACATCTTCGTAGAAACGAGGATGTGTTAATTGTACCTTATGGAATTGAAACTTGACTGGTGCACCTTTCAGAGTCTTTATCACACCGAGTGTTAATTGTACCTTATGGAATTGAAACGTAGACACCTTCAAACTACGTACAGCAAGTTCAATGTGTTAATTGTACCTTATGGAATTGAAACATCAACTGAATTTTGTTTAAGTTCATTGCATTAATGTGTTAATTGTACCTTATGGAATTGAAACACTTTCGTTATTCTCTGAAATAATAGCGTTCTCAAGTGTTAATTGTACCTTATGGAATTGAAACTTGAAAGCAACAACGAATAAGACGCAATGTTGAAGTGTTAATTGTACCTTATGGAATTGAAACCTTGTTAACGTCATTGTAGATTCCGTGCTGTTCCAGTGTTAATTGTACCTTATGGAATTGAAACGTCCCTTTAACAGCCGCCTCACCTGTGAAATCGGGTGTTAATTGTACCTTATGGAATTGAAACAGTTAAAGGACATACAGGGAAATGATGCAACGTTGTGTTAATTGTACCTTATGGAATTGAAACTCTACTGTAAAATCTAATGTTGTTTTCATAATTGTGTGTTAATTGTACCTTATGGAATTGAAACAACGGTTTGGAGGTAGATTACAATGATTGTATGAAGTGTTAATTGTACCTTATGGAATTGAAACGTGTATAGATATAGAACTCAGTCCCGTAGTTAATGTGTTAATTGTACCTTATGGAATTGAAACGACTGTAACATGTCCGGAGAACTTCGGTCAGATTGTGTTAATTGTACCTTATGGAATTGAAACGGTGTATATCGTGCTGAGTTCGCTATACCCGAAGGGTGTTAATTGTACCTTATGGAATTGAAACTTTCAACGTAAAAAGAGTCGTAAAACTCCCCTGTGTGTTAATTGTACCTTATGGAATTGAAACAACTTTACGTATTGTTCCTGCATGGTAGGCGTGTTGTGTTAATTGTACCTTATGGAATTGAAACACGACACAACGCCCGATCCGACCAAGTTAATGACGTGTTAATTGTACCTTATGGAATTGAAACGAATGTGTATTAGTTCTTACGCAGAGTTTGGTATGGTGTTAATTGTACCTTATGGAATTGAAACAATAGAATAAATGTATTTAACGCTGACTATACAGGGTGTTAATTGTACCTTATGGAATTGAAACAATCAAACGGAAAGGTTACAGCCGTTGAGGATACCGTGTTAATTGTACCTTATGGAATTGAAACTCTGTTCGCTGATGAAAACGGTTCTGTCGGAAGTGTTAATTGTACCTTATGGAATTGAAACTTGTTTATAAACTCTGGTTATCGTTCTCGTTTTGTGTGTTAATTGTACCTTATGGAATTGAAACCTAATATGGTTGGTGATGTTGCCTCTTTTGCTGGTGTGTTAATTGTACCTTATGGAATTGAAACTTCTATGCTTATCAGAAAATCTATCAAGATTATTACGTGTTAATTGTACCTTATGGAATTGAAACCGGTGATATATACCGATAAGGAAGTAGACATTAAAGTGTTAATTGTACCTTATGGAATTGAAACACATCAACCGATTGAACTTTTGATACCTCGCAATAGTGTTAATTGTACCTTATGGAATTGAAACTACTTGACGACGTTTACAAAGATCACCTTGAAGCTAAGTGTTAATTGTACCTTATGGAATTGAAACCTTTCAACTGCGTAGAACTGAGCAAAGTTTTCACTGTGTTAATTGTACCTTATGGAATTGAAACCTTTCACTTCATGCAGTTTCCGGACGTACACATTTTGTGTTAATTGTACCTTATGGAATTGAAACTCATGTCCGCTTTACGCTTTCTGTATGCCTTCAAGTGTTAATTGTACCTTATGGAATTGAAACAAAGGAGTAAGGTATTTTGTGAATAAGTTTTTAGGGTGTTAATTGTACCTTATGGAATTGAAACCTTTCTGAATCTGACCGAAGTTTTCCGGACATGTTACGTGTTAATTGTACCTTATGGAATTGAAACAACTTCATACTGCCTAAAGCCTGTGTAATGTGGGAGTGTTAATTGTACCTTATGGAATTGAAACGCTGTTGGCGATGAAGTTGTACAGATGGGTAACACGGTGTTAATTGTACCTTATGGAATTGAAACTATATTCAACGAGGGAAAATTTTCCTCCGTTAACGTGTTAATTGTACCTTATGGAATTGAAACGTCACAGAGGTAATAATGTTCTTTTTTAAACGTTCTGTGTTAATTGTACCTTATGGAATTGAAACATGGAATAAAGACGACTTGATAGGTCGTATAGAAGTGTTAATTGTACCTTATGGAATTGAAACGAGTATATTAGTTTGTTCCCCGGTACTCGAATCAGTGTTAATTGTACCTTATGGAATTGAAACTCGTTACGTAATCTACATTCAAGCTGCCATAATGGTGTGTTAATTGTACCTTATGGAATTGAAACATATGCAGCGTATGTTTGAGGAGACAATTTCGTTGTGTTAATTGTACCTTATGGAATTGAAACTAACTTTCGAGGGTGGTTATCCGGGAATGATGGCGTGTTAATTGTACCTTATGGAATTGAAACTATGTACCGTTTGGGAATTGAAAAAACTGAAACTGTGTTAATTGTACCTTATGGAATTGAAACATCGTGAACAAGGGTGTTTGAATCGGAAATAACAATTGTGTTAATTGTACCTTATGGAATTGAAACTAGACAACAGGCATCATACCATTAACGTTAGCACGGTGTTAATTGTACCTTATGGAATTGAAACGCATTAACCGTAGTGAACTTTTCTCCAAGTTGGGGAGTGTTAATTGTACCTTATGGAATTGAAACTTTGGCCTGCTTCTGCTGAAGGACTTCTTTCTTTGTGTTAATTGTACCTTATGGAATTGAAACTCATATAACCCCGCTCCGGTTGCATAGCCTCCTTCGTGTTAATTGTACCTTATGGAATTGAAACCTGAGAAAAAAGCAAAATAAAGATAAAATGACAGGGTATTAATTGTACCTTATGGAATTGGACTCTTTGTGTGCTACAACGGTACCTACACCGCCTGCACGTATTAATTGTACCTTATGGAATTGGACTAAGGAAGATGTATATTTATAAGATTGGCTTAATAGAACTTAATAGAATGAATTTTTTTTTCTTGCTAGCATATTCTCTCATTATCTTTTGGGAAATGTTTTTATTAATCCTATTTCCTTTTTATTAGAAAACAATCCTTATATTTGTCCCTTGTATTATTAATTTAATGACAAATGACACTTATGAAGACATTGAATTTTATGAAGACGCTGCTTTTATTGGTAGCTATAGTAGGCTTGAACTCTTGTGGCGACAAGTATTATTCAGATGATTATTTGCGAAACAGTAATGCAAAGTTATGCGGAAAGACTTGGGTGAATGATTCTGATAAAAATGATGCGGATGAATGGGTGCGCCATACATTGAAGTTTGATGATAGCGGACGGCTGGCAGAAACTTATGCTTATTATCATTTGAATGAAAACCAACCTTACCGGACAGAAACAAATAATCTGACTTGGTCCTGGATAGACGATTCGATGGAAGGAATTGTTTTTGACTATGGCGTAAACGGGATGACTTATTTTGATAATGTGTGGGTGCGCGAACATAATCTTTCCGGAAAGCTGAACGGAAAGGTCGTTGTATTTGTTGATTCAAAATACAACAGAAACTAATTTAGAAAAGGAGATAGAAAGATGAAAGGCTATTTAAAGATTCTGCTGGGACTGCTGCTGGCTGTCGGACTGGCATCCTGTGAAGACGATCAGGGAGAGATTGAATATGTCATTGCCGGACGGGCATGGACAGGAGATGTGGGGATGAATGCCGATAACGGTGAAGCCTTGTTTAGTACCTTTGAATTCGGGCTTGACGGTTTTGGGGTGGAAACCCAGTTTTATGCTTCTGACGGCGCTTTGTATGATCAGTATCGTTTCCGGTGGTATTGGGGCGACTCTTATAATCGTAATTTAGTGTTGGATTACGGAACTAACGGTATTTCTTTTATGGATGACGTAAGAGTATACGGAGATCGGCTGAGCGGTATCTTTTATCTTTCGGACAATGCACCGGGATTTAATTTTGAGCTTAGGATGGAATAATACTTATATTTGACAGGTGGGATATATCAAAATGGGCGTGAAATAGTTGTTTCACGCCCATTTTAGTATCATTTTCTGAGAAACAATTTCTTGAATGCCGGGGGATAAGGAGTTTCAAATTCCATCAGCTGATCTGTTACCGGATGATAGAAACAAAGTTTGAAAGCATGCAACGCCAGACGCCCGAGAGGATTGGGGCCGCCGTCGATACCGTAACGCCCGTCTCCGATCAGAGGATGCCCTAAATCCTGCATATGTACACGTATCTGATTTTTACGTCCGGTTTCCAGTCGCAGTTCTACCAATGAATATCCATTGGCGCGTTTGATAGTGCGATAGTGGGTGATTGATTTGGAACCACCGTCATCGTAGCTGCTTGAACTGACATATAAGGTACGGTCTGTCAACCAGGATACGACGGTGTCGCTGTCCTTTTCCATCTCGCCGGTAACTACTGCTACATAACGACGGTCCGTCACGATGTCATGCCAGTGGTCACGCAGTGTACGTTGTGTCTTTTCATCTTTGGCAAACATCATCAATCCTGAGGTGTCACGATCCAGACGATGAACTACAAAAATACGGTTTCCACGCCCCGAACGCCCCACATATTCACTTAAGATATGCTGTGCTGTGCGTTCCTTTTGCCGGTCGGTGCCAACAGAGAGTAAGCCTTCTTTTTTCTCTACTACGATGATATAAGCGTCTTCATAGACGATTTTCAGCAGCGGATGACGGAATTCCTTTTTATTCTTATCTTTGCTGATAAGCACTTTCATGCCCGGTTGCAGAGGGAAGTTGAACTGTGTCGTAATCACATTGTCAACCAGTACGATTCGTTTGCTGAGCAGTGACTTTAGCTTGGTACGGCTGGCATCAGGCATTTTCGCTGCGAGGAAGTCCATTAGTTCCATAGGCTCTTTCACCAGATAACCTGTATATTGCGCACGTGCCTTTTCGGCCGGAGTTCGTTTCATTCTTTTCATATTCGTTTCCTTATTTAAGTTCGAGCAGCACTACGTTTTCCACGTGATGGGTATGTGGGAACATATCTACCGGTTGCACTGCTTTCACACGGTATTTAACGTCGAGCAACTGAAGATCACGGGCTTGCGTTGCCGGATTACAACTAACATATACAATTCGTTTTGGTTCGGCAAACAAGATTACGTCTACCACATCCTGATGCATTCCTGCCCGGGGAGGATCGGTGATAATTACGTCCGGACGTCCATACTGATTGATGAAGTCCTGAGTCAGGATATCCTTCATGTCTCCGGCAAAGAACAACGTATTCTCTATTCCATTAATTTCCGCATTTACTTTCGCATCTTCAATGGCTTCGGGCACGTATTCGATGCCAATCACTTGCCGTGCCTGTCGCGATACAAAGTTAGCAATGGTTCCTGTTCCGGTATACAGGTCATACACCAGTTCGCCACCCGTTAATCCGGCAAAGTCGCGCGCTACCTTATAGAGGTTGTATGCCTGCCCCGAATTGGTCTGATAGAACGATTTCGGTCCCACTTTGAAACGCAGGCCCTCCATCTCTTCAAAGATATGGTCGTTGCCACGGAATACGTGTACATCGAGATCATTGATGGTGTCGTTGCATTTATTATTAATAATGTATAGGAGAGAGGTTATTTCCGGAAATTGGTCGGCCACATACTGCAATAACTGCTTGAAGAGGTCCATTTCATGCTCTTCGGTAATTTTACAAATCAGAATTACCATCAGTTCGCCGGTACTTGAAGTACGCACAATCATGTTGCGGAGCATTCCTTCCTGTGAACGAAGGTTGATGAAAGAGTAATTGTGCTCGTAAGCATAATCACGGATTGTGTTTCGGATGCGATTGGAAATATCGTCTTGTAACCAACACTTTTCGATAGCCAGTACTTTGTCGAATGCTCCCGGGATATGGAATCCCACTGCATTCATCTGGTCGTACTTTACATCCTGTTTCACTTCTTCTGCTGTCAGCCAGCGTTTGTTTGAGAAGGTAAATTCCAGTTTGTTCCGATAAAATTCGGTTTTGGCAGATCCCAGGATAGGAGAGATCTCCGGTAATTCGATCTTGCCGATGCGACGGAGGTTATCTTCCACCTGTTTCTGTTTGTATTTGATTTGTTCGGCGTAAGGCAATACCTGCCATTTGCATCCGCCGCATACGCCATAGTGTTGGCAAAAAGGAACGGCACGTATCGGCGAGAGTTCGTGAAACTTCACCGCTTCGGCCTCGGCATATTTATTCTTTTTTCTTTTGACTTGCAGATCCACCACATCGCCCGGCACTACGTAAGGCACAAAAACTACCAGGTCATTTACTTTTGCGATGGCTTTTCCTTCGGCAGCCACATCCGTTATTGTCACCTTCTCCAGCAGGGGAAGTTCTTTTTTCTTTCTAGCCACAATACTCCTTGAATTATATTAAAATGATTTCTTTATGTATAAAGCGTGAATATATAAAATCACCATTCTACGCCATATTAATAAAATCTTTCGCAAAAGTAGGTATTTTTTTTCGTATTTCTCTATATGAAGTGAAATAATGCAGATTGCAATGTCGAAATTGCATTTTGATAGAAAGTTTTTCATATAAAAGTTTTCTGGTTTGCGAAATATCCTTAGATTTGCGAACAGAAAAGAATCACAACTAATAACTTTAAAATCGTATTATGGACAAAAAAAGAGTTTATACCTTTGGTAATGGACTGGCAGAAGGAAAAGCCGGTATGCGAAACTTACTTGGGGGTAAAGGTGCGAACCTTGCCGAAATGAATCTGATCGGTGTCCCCGTACCTCCGGGCTTCACAATTACAACTGACGTTTGTACCGAATATTACGAGATGGGACAGGAAAAGGTCGTATCTCTCCTGAAAGAAGAAGTAGAAAAAGCCATTGCAAATATAGAGAACCTGATGCGTTCAAAATTTGGTGACGTAGAGAATCCGTTGCTGGTTTCTGTGCGTTCGGGTGCGCGTGCATCCATGCCGGGCATGATGGATACGATCCTGAACCTGGGATTGAACGATGAAGTGGTTGAAGGCTTGA
>ERZ507065.220-NODE-220-length-49439-cov-5.484570_pt1 | contig 49439 bp, 47 predicted proteins | sample MGYA00513785_ERZ507065 | MGnify/ENA metagenome assembly ERZ507065
TATTTTTTAACTTTTACAATTCTTACACATTTGCAATCGGATTCAATAAAGAAAATCTAAGCGGATGCTTCCCCCCCCATTTCGTATAACCCGCCACATTGTCCCTTCACGAATGTTCTGAGGCTCATTAAACATTTTGCCAAATTTCTCTGAAAATCCTGATTCTACTTCATATAAATATACATAATCAAAATTCGCATCCAAAACTTGGCCCCAACTTTCGGGAGTATAACTTGTGCCCCCCTGTTCCGTCTGTGCCGTCATGACATTCGTCTTTTGCTTGGGTAGCATCATAGGTGCAAGTTCATATTCTAATTCCAATTCGGCTTTTCCCTTGTCATCCCCAGTAACAAGATGCAAACGCGGTGCTTTTACGTTAAGTTTCTTCACCTGCTGTGCCGTAGCCTGGGATGCCATACGAAAAAGTTGGGTTCCGGCCGCATTTCCCGGCGCAAAAATCAGCGTGTTCAGCCAAAGTCGATAATCGCACAGACAAAGTAAGGTCCCCACCAATACACATACTCCCACGACTTGTACGCCTTTTTTTGCTTTCTGCGCCAATGCCAACAACAAACGCCCCGTAAAATACAGCAAAAGTGCCGTAGACATAGTGCCCCAGTACCGAGCGTAGGACGCAAGGCCCACCGCCTCCTGTTCGTTCAAAACAAACAGGTATGTTGCCAGTAAAGAAAACAAATAAACAAAGCCGCAGGCCAAGGCGGCTCCGCAAGCAAAATCCGCCCTTTTCCGTTCCTCTTTCGGCAACAGGTATCGGCACCATAAATGCAACAGCAGGCCAATACCCAATATCATGACGGGTGCGTAATGGACCACCCCTCCCTCTGTTCTAGCTCGCAATAGATAAAGCGCAAAATTTTCCAGAACATCATACCGATACTGTGGAGCAGTACCACTGAACAGTTCCGCTATGACCGAAAGATTTATTGTGTTTTCCGCCCAATGTCCTACTGCGCCCATAGCGCGCAGATGGACATCCCAACTGATTTTTACTACAGCAACAGAAATCAAGGGCAACGTTGTCCACAAAGCACCGGCAATCACCGATTTTCGCCCTACCTGTTTCAGTAAGCCGCGCTCGCATATCAATTGATCTAGGAGAACTACCAGCGCCGCTAAAAACGCCAGCCCCATGCCCGAAGTCTTTACCAATGCCAGTACCATACATCCAACACTTACAACAACACTTCGATATCGACTTGCTCGACTTGTGAAGTGCGCCAGCAACACAAAAGCAAACAACGTCCCCAGCAACCCATCAGCCATAGTATTCACATAGTAATCACCCAAATAGCTGGCAGGTAATATAAACATAAAGCCCGCATACAACCCGCACCAAAACCAATTTTTCCAAGAAAAGCGCGATACAGGATATAGCAACATCCCAACTGTCAAAAAGCCCAACGAAAAAATCGCGATATCTTCCCGAAAGCCTTGCCCTACCGTCTTCATGAACAGGTACTGTAGCAAGGCCAAAGCTGGCGGATAGTCTTTAAATCCATCGTTTGATTCTGGTATCGTGTAAAGTGCGTCCAACTCAAACATATTTTTTACCGCACGTCCCCAATGTGAGAACTCGTCCCATTGGTTGTACAGCCGTCCACGCGCCATCCACCAGACGGCTGCAGTCAACAGCAAAAACAGAAAAAAGCCCGGCGTCATAATCGACGCTGTAAACTCTTTTCCGTGCCTGATTCCTTGAAACAGCAGATAGGCGCAAGCAAATATGCAACCTATCCAAAGAAATCCCGATAACAGCGAAATTGCGCCCAGCAGTCCGCAAAAATATGAAAAAATGATTAGACCGCAAAGGAATAACGGCATTACTTCTTCAAATTTTTTCCGCAAAAAAGACGCGCACGCCGCGCAGACTGGAACCGTCGTCAACATCACCAATAAATACGGCACTTTATTCTCCCTCTCTCTCTTAAGAAAAAATCCACCGCTTCTGCACCTGAAAACTAATGAAAAACAAAAGAACATCTACGCATATTTTTACAGTGACCTCGGAATAGGGAAGCAACCGATAGAAAGCAGAAACCAATAATCCACTCATGCACATCTGCACAATACACAAAGCAAAATATTTCAGCATCGTTTTACGTCCCATTTCCTTTTGAAAAACCGCTTTGCTATTAACGATATAATTGAACAATGCGGACGCAATGCGAGCCAAAACCGTAGCTGCAAAAATATAGCCTTCTATCACAAACGGTTTTAACGTCCAAACCAGTGCGCTAAATAGCGCAATATCTACCACCGACGAAGAGAGAGACGCAAATATGAATTTTAGAAATAGTGCGTAAATTCTCACCGAATCTATAAGCGGGCGAAAATGTGAACGCCGGTTTTCTTCAATATAAATCGTTTCGATCGCAATCTCTCGCAGCGGCACTTTCTGCGCCTGTGTTTCCAACAACATATTGGTTTCAAATTCATAACGTTCTCCCGTCACATTCATCAACTTTTTCATAAACTCCAGCGGCACCGCGCGAAGCCCTGTCTGCGTATCGGACACGTTCACTCCGCAAAGCAGGCGCATCACCATACACGTGACCTTATTGCCCCACTTACTTCTAGTTGGAATTTCCTCCCGTTCAAAATCCCGGCAGCCCAAAACTAAACTTTTGGGGTTTTCCTCTAGTGCACACACACAACGAAAAATGTCTTGTGCCGTGTGCTGTCCATCCGCATCTGCGGTAACGCATCCCAGTATGTTCGGCCATGTATTGATACAATAATTAAATGCCGTTTTCAGTGCACGTCCCTTTCCTAAATTGACACAGTGCCGCAGAACCGTGCAGTTCATTTGTTCTGCCTGCTGAAAAAAGCCCCTCGTTTGCATATCGCTTCCATCGTCTACAATCACCACTGGCCCATTCCAAATTTTGCGCACATCTTTTACGGTATTCACCAACTTTTCATCCGGATTGAGTGCCGGAATAATCACAGCCGCCTTTTTTTCCAAGTATAATTCTCCTATCACATATGGTTTCTGTCATCCCGTTTTCTCTTATGACACAGCATGCAATAAAAAAACACGTCTTGCCTGTGGGGAAAACCCCACGGGCAAAACGTGCTTTTTCAGTATACTTTTATCGTAGCAAGAAAAGACAGACTCAGTCTAGCTGTCTGTCTGTCTGTCTGTCTGTCTGTCTGTCTGTCTGTCTGTCTGTCTGTCTAATTGTCGCAACCATCTGCATTGCTGTCAACCCCTTTTCGCTTTTTTTTGGCAAGATTTCTCTCCCAGTGTTATTCTAACATTTTTTACACCCTTTTACAACCAAAATTTTACAGTTTAAGTAGAAAATCAATCAATTACTAAGAAAAACTACATCATTCATTTGTGACATAGGACTTCTTACGTTTTTCTTTATTGTGTTTTCGCTGCTTTGTCATTCGCTCATTTCCATCATTCTTGAAAAGTTTTTTACGACTTCTCTTTTCATGTGTACGCCCTCATTATATGGAATATTTGATACACTTATAAGATAGTGTTTTATCCTCGCATCGCTTATGTGCGCTTTCTTAATATCTTTCAATATCTCATATGAAAAAAACGCATCCGTCTGTACCAAGAGGTTGATCCGTTTTGTTTAAGGAGAAAAAATGCACTGCCGCTTGATCACCGCGGCAATGCATTTTTACTGTTCGTTTTTACAGCGGAATGACTGACAGGCAGTTTCCGAAAAACAGTGCGGTTGAATCGCTCGATCGCAGGTAACCGAAATGGTCTTTGCCTGGCAGCGATCATCATCTGTGTGGAAAACACAGGAATGCACGTTACATAAGATTTCTGTTTTCATCTTTTTACGACCTCCTGCCTGTAGTATGCGCAGCGTTTTCGCATTTATTCCTCCTCATAGAGAATGAGTGCGGAAAAACAGTAGATCTGTTCTTGTTGTAAGGCAAACGCACAAGTGGAAAAACGAATTTCACAGATCTTGGGCGCGTTGTCTTCAATCCACGCATTGATCGCGTTGGTGAGGTCGTCTTCATGCTGTTCGTCAAATACGATTACTTTCATGTCTCAAGTATGCGCTTAGTCAAAAAAGAATGTTGTCGAAGCAAAGAAAGCATCTAATGTTTTTTGGGTTTGCGCCGATACGCCGACTAAGGGCAGCCGCAGCACATTCTCACATTCTTCCCGCTTGGATAACAGGTATTTTAACGGCGCCGGACTGCTTTCCATAAACAAATGCCGTGCATAAGCCTTGATCTGTAAATGCAGAAGCGGATCGATACAGCTTTGCTCATACTGTTCCATCAGCTTTTTGATCTGTGGCAGGATCAGATGGGCACTGACTGAGATGATGCCCTGCATGCCTTCCTCTAACCCTTCCAGCAGCATTTCATCCTCTCCGCTGTAAATCGTAAGATCACAGTTTTCTTTGACTTTCCTGATCAAAGCGAAATCACTGCTGGCAAACTTAAGCGCCTTGATAGTTTCATGATCGTGCGCCAGACGAATGATCGTTTCCGCTTCCATTGCGACGCCGCAGCGTGCCGGTACCTGATAAAGCATGATCGGCAGTGTAGTTGCCTGTGCGATCGCACTGAAATGACGATATAGGCCTTCCTGCGATGGTTTATTATAATAAGGGGTTACTAATAACACGCCGTCGATCGCTTCCTTTTCGACTTCCTTGCATGCCGCAATCGTCGCTAATGTGTCATTGCTGCCGCAGCCATAATAGATTGCTGCTTTCCCCTTTACCTGGGAGATGACAAAGCGCAGGATCTGCCTGCGTTCTTCCTTGCGCAGCGTCGGTGTTTCAGCCGTAGTGCCGCATACGATGAAGCCATCGCATCCTTCTTTTAGTAAACGTCTGATCAGTCTTGCCATGCTCATGTAATCGATCGAGCCATCCGCATGAAACGGGGTAATCAGCGCAACCATGCAGCGTTTAGTCATCGCTTTCACTTCCTAACAAAAGCGGCTGCAGCTGCTCGTTATGAAATGCCGCATCCAGTGTCTGTTCCAGTTTTTGCCAGTCGGCGACAATGCTGCGCGGCTTTGCGGACGGCGCGTCCTGACGAAAAGGCACCGCATAAAAATGCTTCATATTCAATAGACGCATCAAATTGGTACCGGAGATGCCCAGCCCGTCATTGCTCGCAAAGCCAAACACGATATTTTTCTGATTGCGGATCATCGCTTTGGCCGCCAAGGTTACCGGACTATCGTAAAGGCCATGCACCATGCGCGTACACATCGTTGCACTGAGCGGTACGATCGCCATGATATCAAAAGGATCCTGCGGTCCTAATACCTCTGCCTGCAATAAATCATCAATGATCGCTTTGCCGCTGATCGTGCGCAGTTCTGTTAAAAAAGCCTCTCTTTCAAAAAAACGCGTGGACAAGTTCTTTACATTTTCGCTGATGACAAAGGTAATATCATTATCCACAGCCAGCTTGCGCACTTCTTCCAAAACCGCGCGGTGATTACAAAAAGAGCCGCTGATACCGATCAAGATTTTTTTATTCTTCATGCACTTTCCCCCATATCCACTCAAATAAGATCTTACCGGCACTCTTTGCCGCAAAGATACTCGGAATGCCCAGCGCCTTTACATAAGGAAAGCCAAGCTTCCCCGCTGTATGTGCGTCCACTACCTTGCCACTGGCAATGTCGATCAAAAGCGGATGATGCTGCTGGGCGTACAGCCATGCTTCATCAATGATCTCGACCGGCGCAGTTATGATCACCACATCGCCCGCTTTGCTTTGCTTCCATGCTTCGATCGTTATCTCATCTTCCCCTTGCGCCGCTCTTCTCACATAGCGATGGCGAATGCCCAACTGACGCAATAATGTGCCGAATGCACTGCCGCATATGCCCTTGCCGATGATATCGACTTTTAATGCAAAGATCGAAGTCGCAGTATGATCGATCATATAATATAAGATTCCCTCAGCCGTTAAGATCGCATTTTGTTTCTTTAACGCTTCCTCCTCCATGTAATAATAGATCTGATTATCGAGCTGATCTAAAAAAGGACAGCGTGATCCTGCGAAGATCATTCCCTTTTCCGCCTGTTTCCAAAACGCCTCATCGCTTTTTACCAGCGTGTTTGGAAAACACAGGTTTCCTTGTGCATCGACTGCACGTACCGGCAGCACCAATACATCAAACCCTTTTATCTCATGAAGATCGCTTGTTTCATTGATCAAAATGGTTTCCACATAAGAAGCAAAACGGTAATACACTTCCCGCATCCGATAATCACTTCCCATTACCACTACTTTCATGTCTATGCCTCCTCACATTGCTATCGTATGTAGAAAGGCGGGCAATGTGCCTAGAAATAAAAGAAGATGCGTATAATAAAAAGGAGCATTTGCTCCTAATGCTGGCGGATAACGGAATAATTGCGTTTCCCCCGCTTTACCAGATGCAGATCATCCACTAAAGCATCTGCTTTGGATATGATCTGATTCTCATCCTGTACCTTTACCCCATTGATCTGGATCGATCCCTGTTTCAGCCATTCTCTTGCTTCACGACGCGAAGCGGCCACCTTGCCGTTTACTAAAAAGTCAATGCATTTGATCGCATCATCGACATCTACTGCCGCAAAGCTTTTCAGCGCATCGCGACGCTCTGTTAAGCGCAAAGCTTTTACATCACCGCCAAATAAGGCATTGGTAATGCGCATCGCCGTTTCATAAGCTGCTTCCCCATGCAGAAACGTAACCACTTCTTTTGCCAGAGCTTTTTGCGCTTCCCGCTTATGCGGCTGCGTTTGAACCGCTTTTTCCAGCGCTTCGATCTCCGCTTTTGACAAGAAGGTCAGTTTTTTCAGATAGTCGATCACTTTTTCATCTTCGCTGTTTACCAGAAACTGATACATTTCATAAGCAGAAGTCTTTTCCTGATCCAGCCATACCGTTCCCGCTTCGCTCTTGCCGAATTTCGTACCGTCCGCTTTGGTGATCAGCGGCATCGTCAAACCATAGCAGGCGACATCCGCACCATGCTTCTTGCGAATCAGCTCTAAGCCGGAGGTAATGTTTCCCCACTGATCCTGTCCGCCTAACTGCAATGTGCAGTTGTAATGTTCATACAGGTGTAAAAAATCCAGTGACTGCAAGATCATATAAGAAAACTCAGTATAGGAAATCCCGCTTTCCAAACGCCTTTTTACCGTATCCTTGCTCAGCATATAGCCGACGTTGAAAAACTTTCCATAATCCCGCAGATAGTCGATCACGGTAATGTCTTTGGTCCAATCTAAATTGTTTACCATCGTAAAGCCGAATAAACGCTCGATCTGCTCACTTAATTTTTCATAGTTGTGCCGCAGAACTTCTTTGCTCAGCATATTGCGCTCTCCGCTTGCCTTCGGATCACCGATAAAGCCGGTTGCTCCGCCGACCAGCATGATCGGATGATGTCCGTGCTCCTTTAAGCGCTTCGCACAAAGCAAAGAGGAAAAATGACCGATATGTAAACTATCGGCAGTCGGATCGGTGCCGATATAAAAGGTTAATCCCCCCTGATTCAGCTTTTCTTCCAGTTCGGGGCTGGTGACATCATTGATCAGTCCTCTCCACTTTAATTCATCATACAATTTCATTTCTTTTCTTCCTTCCTTTTCCATAAAAAAACGTCCCTTTCTAAGGACGTCTGTAACGCGGTACCACCTTATTTCATATGATTGCTCATATGCGCTCTTGTCTGTAACGTAAGACCTACGGCTTTACTTTGCATAAAGCTGCTCCGAGGTGTATTCCCAAAACTTCCTGAATGATTTTCACCGGCCATCATCTCTCTATACATTTCATTTTGGTACTCTTTCTCTTCATTGCATGTACGCTAACAGTATAACCTGTTTCTTTTATTTGTCAATCCTTATTTGGTAGACTGACGCGGTGTATAGATGCTGAACATCTCCAATTCTTTTTCAAACGGCTCACTGTTCTCCGCCAGCATCTTGGTAATCATACGCATTGCCATCGCACCCATGTCATAATCCGGAATCTTATAACCGGAAATCTGCGGACGCGCCATCGCATTGTATTTGCTGTCAAGGATACAAACGACTTCCATCTCCTGTGGAATCGCAATCGGCTGCGCCTGCTCTTTGGCTGAATTCAGCACCGCCAGCGCTTGTGAATCACGATACGTCAGCACCAGCTGATGACGCTTTTTGGCAAAATACTCTTTCAGATACAAGTAAGAGGAGCGATATTCCTTCGGAATCTCAATGAAGTTGTCATACTTCATCCCCCGTTTTTCAAAAGCCTTTGTCAAACCGCTTAACATCTGCGCGATCACCTGCGGATTTTTGCGGTCCTCCACCAATGCGATATCATGCACGCCGCGATCCATATAGCTGTTTACCAGATCATACACCAAACTTGCATAATCCACATAGACCGAACCGATCATATCATCGTGCATCTTATTACCGATCACAACGATCGGCACCTGATAACGCGTTAAGGTATTCAATTCATCCTTGCATAATTTATCATTGAAGATCACGACGCCATCCACTCTTGACTTGATGATCGTTTCAATGATCTCATTCATCTCGGTGATCCCTTCGGTGGCGGTATGTAAAACAATATTGTATTTATAGATCTTAGCCACATCGATCAAACCGTTGATGATCTGTCCGGTGTAAAAGAAACTAGCTTCCGGCACGATCAAAGCGATGGTCGTCGTTTTCTGCAACGCCAATCCCTGCGCGATCGCATTCGGCTTATAGCCCAGCTTTTCAATCGCTTCCTGCACTTTGACCCGCGTGTCTTCCCTTACGACATCGCTGCCGTTGATCACACGGGAAACCGTCGCTAAAGAAACATCCGCTTCCTTCGCAACATCATAAATCGTAATTCGCTTCATACCTCTCCTTCTTCCCGCTACGTGCTCATTTCCGTAGACTTTTACTCATTATCTTCATCGACCGCATGTTCGATGACCTTGATTTCCACCTCGTCATCTTCTTCCTTTAACAGTCGATTTAAGCCCTCGTAAGCATAATCCGCCGCTTTCAGCGTACCTCTTTTCAATTTCTTGATGCCGCTTTGCACCTTTTCATCTGATTTGATCCGCTGTACGCCTGCTTTCGTTTTTTCCAGTGTCTCCTGTACCGGCTCACTGTTCCATACCTTTGCTACGCCGTCCTCGCTCTTGCGGATGACCGTCTGTACTTTTTCATGCTCCATCAGCTCTTCTACACCGTCTTCCAAACGATCTACGACGTTTTTCGTAGTCTTGGCCAGCTTCTCTTTGCTCTGTGAAAATACTTCGCTCCATTTTTCCTTATTGATCTGTTTCATAAAACGGCCTCTTTTCTTTTATTCTGAAACATCTTCATCCTGCTGAGACATTTTGTGATCGGGATTTACCTTAGCCTTGATCCAGTCACGGATCAGTGATAAATTCTCCAGTACCGCCACTAATGCCGAACGCACCAGATTGCGGCTCACATCATGGATCTGATCCACTGTTTCACTTAATTCATTTAAGGTGTGCAGCGGTCCATCCAGCGCATTGATCTGACGATCGGCACTGCGCAGCGTCTTTGACAGATCATCCATCATCAGCGTGCTTTTCTTGACCGCTTTGATTGCATGATAAAGCAAAACGATCAAAAAGATCAAAGCGACCACCGCAACGATCGGCAACAATACGCTGCAAACATTGCTTGCGGCCTCTACCAGTAAATCTAAGCCCATACAAACACCTCTCTTGATTATTCTACACTTTTTTGAAAACGATTACAACAGTATTTGAAAATTTAATGAAACTCTTTCACTTTATTCTTAAACTTATAAATATCCTTGCTGCTCATAAACAGATATACTGCCGGTCCATGCGCCGCCAGTTCCTTTGCTGCCGCCTCATCCTCAAGGGTGATATGACTGCCTTCGATCTTTTCCGCCAGATCCGCGATCGTAATGGAAATGCCTTCCTCATGTGCCGCATTTTGTGGAAAATGGCATAAAAACACTTCATCTGCCTGCTTTAATTCTTCCGCAAAGCGATCCATAAAATAATAAATGCGTGAATAACGGTCCGGCTTAAAGATCGCAATGATCTTACGGTCCGGATATTTGGTACGTGCCGCTTCGATCATGTATTTGATCGCCGTCGGATGATGCGCATAGTCATCAATATAAACATTGCCGTTTTTTTCCTCGATGATAAAGCGGCGCTTTACCCCGCCAAAACCGGCGATCGCATCCTGAAGCAGCTTTGCGCTCAGTCCCTCCATGATGCCGATGGCAATGACGCCAAGCGTATTCCAAAGCAGCGGTTTTCCGACAAAAGGAAAATCAAAATGACCGAACAAAGCGCCTTTGTAATAAACATCGTAGGAAGTGCCGTCTTCTCTTTCCTCCACATTTTGCGCCCGCACATCGTTATACTCGTTTAAGCCGTAATACAGATGCGCGGTTTTTACCTTTAGCTGCATGACGTTTTCATCATCGCCGAATAAAACGACGCCTTTTTTTACCTGATTGGCAAAATCCTCAAATGCCTGACGATAAGAAGTCAAGTCCGGATAATAATCGACGTGATCGAGCTCAATATTGGTGATCATCGCATAATCCGGATGATACGCCATGAAATGACGCTGGTATTCGCATGATTCCAGTACGAAATAATGACTGTCCCGCGGCATTTTTCCACTGCCGTCCCCGATCAGATAACCGGTAGGACGCACGTTTTCCAACACATGCGAAAGCAAGCCGGTCGTCGTCGTTTTGCCATGCGTGCCGGCAACCGAGATCGATACATATTCTTCTAACAGCTTGCCCAGAAACTCATGATAATAATAACAGGTAACCGACGGCAGCGCTTTTGCCTTTTTCACTTCCACATTGTCATCGCCAAACGCATTGCCGATGATCACGGTCATGCCCGGCTGAATGTTAGTTTCATCAAATCCGGTAATCTTGATCCCTCTTTCTTCAAGAGGCTTCTGCGTAAAGATATATTTTTCAATATCCGAACCGCTGACCGTTTCACCGCGATCGGCGACGATTTCCGCAAGCGACGCCATGCCGCTGCCTTTGATTCCGATAAAGTGATACATGCCTTATGCCTTCTTTCTTTCCTCATCATCAGGATCATATGCGCTGAACGCATGCTTGACGATCTCATCTTCGCCAAACAGCGAAAACTGTAAAACATCATCGCTTTCCACCGGCACATCTTTTACCAGCATCTGATCCAATGGTATATCGACCAGTGTTTCCTCTACGATTTCCGCACGCTCTGCTTCTTTTTCCTTAACGGCAAGCTCGCTTTGCGCCGCATCGCTCATCGCTTCCAATTCCTTTGCGCCATACATCGGTGAAATGATCGTTCCTAACGGATTCTGTTTCTTCGGCGATTTTCCTTTGCTTTGCGAAATGCCGTCCTGTACCTTGCCAGTGCCGTACATCGGTGAAATGACCGGCGCCACTTCATATTCCTGCTTCGGATTACGCTCTAACGGTTTGCGCTTAACGCTGCTTTTCGCTTTCGGTGCATCAGCCGTGATCGAGCCGAGATGATGCGCAGCCGGCATGCTTTCCACCGGTTTCGCCGCTTCTTTGTTTTCTTCCATACGCATAGAAAGCTCCACCTGTTCCTGCGGCTCGCTCTTTTTTGCTTCTTGGGCAAAAACGACCGGTTCCAGTTCATCTTCCGCGATCACTTCATCTTCCACTTCTTCTTCCTCAAACAAATATGATGCGATTTTCTTCAATACGTTCATACACTCTGCTCCTTTGTCATTAAGAATGGAGAACCAATGGTTGCTGCATCATCAAGGATCAGCAATCCCTTTCCTTTTTCTTTATCAAATCCCAGTTCATAACGGCTGCACAGCATGCCTGCCGAAGCAACGCCGCGCACCGCTCCGCTGCGGATCCATTTGCCATCCGGCATCACTGCCTGATCCAGCGCTGCCACCACATAGCAGTCTGCTTTCACATTGATCGAGCCGCATACGATCTGCACGACATCATTTCCGACATCTACCTCACACACATGCAGATGATCGCTGTCTGGATGAGGCGTACAGTTACGAATATAGCCCACCACGATACGCGGTGTAAAATCATGTACCAATAGTGGAAAGCCATTTTCCCGCAATTCCTCGTTGATCCGCTTTAACAGCGCTTCATCCATCGGCTGATAGCCGTTATGCTCACTTTGAAGATCCATCGTGATATTGTACCCGATCAAATGCATTTGCCGATCATATAAAGCACACACATTGCCGCTTTGTTTTGTAGAAGCGATCATTTCCTCGCTCACTCTTACCAAAACGGTATGCGCAAATGCCTGCGGCACATAAAATACTCTTACGATGCTCATGCCAAACCTCCTAAAAACGCTTCGACTTCCGCTCTGCTCTTACGTAAAGCGGAGACCAAACGCGCACACTCTTTCCCATCGCGATAAGCGATAAAGCTCGGGATCCCTAAAACTGCCAGCCGCTCACACAGCGATGGAAACTGATCACGGTTCACATAAACAAACTCGATCTGCTTCCACTCGGCGACAAGTTCTTCCATAAATGTCTTTAAGAACACACAATCAGGACACCAGTCCGCAGAAAACAAAAACACCTGGATCCCTTGCTTTTCACACAGCGTTTCAAACTGTGTTTCCTTCGTTAATGCCGGCATATATTCCGTAAATGCTTTCAATTTCATCATTCCTCCTAATCCGGCGTGTCGGTTTCACGATGATCAAAATCGATCAGATAGCCTTCTTCATCAAAGGTATCCCGCATCTGCACATCGCTTTCTTCATCACTTCGATACGCGTCATATAAAGAAAAATCCGCAAGTAACCGTTCTTCTTCTATTTTCAATGCACCCGCCATCTTTAACATGACTCTGGCATATTGATCGGCACAAGATCTGTCTACGATCGTAAAGCCATCCATATACTGCGTTTCAAGTGCGATCGCCACTGTATCCGCATCATTTTCCAATACCTTACAGGTAAAAGGATAAACGAAGCCGTCCAGCATCTGGTAGTACCCCGAAAAAGCATAGCCGCCTTCGATCGTTTCATAGCTCGCATGACCGAGCAGTTCTTTCAGCACTTCCTGTTCCACCTCTTGTGCTTCCCTTTGCGAGGAGGAAGTCGCCGCTTCGATTACCGCACGGCTTTTGAAATTCATAACGATCGTATAACCGTCCTTTACCAGCACCTCACTGAAAAGCGTACTCTTTCTTCGCCCGATGTCCGGCGGCAGATAGTAGCCGTAATATTGTTTTTGTTGATTGATCGCAGGATAAGGATCCTCTTTTGCCTGATTGAGGGCAAAGCGAATCTGTTTTTCCATCGTTTCCGCTTTCGCACATCCGCTCAACAACAGTACAAGCAGCACCGCGATCACTTTTTTAGACCACATTCCAATATCACCGTCCGCAACATATACGAAATCATTATACCATTATTTGCAAAGAAATTATCATAAAAATGAAAGAAAATAACTTTTTTTCATCATTTTCTTTTCCTGATAAAAAAGGACCACCTTAATCAAGTGATCCCTGCTGCCGTAATTGAAACACCGCCCGGTAGATCGGCTGTCCCTTTTCCATAAAGCGGCGCTCATATTCGGTAATAACATCTTCTTCATGAATTGCTCTGCGAAAATCCACACTGACATCCGCTAAGCAAAAGCCCTCATTTTGAAATTGTAACAGTGAAAACTCAAACAGATCGCTGTTATCGGTTTTCATAATGATCTGTCCCTCGCTGTTTAAGATCTGCTTGTATTTTGTTAAAAAGCCGGCATGCGACAATCTCCTTTTATGATTGCGGGTCTTGGGCCACGGATCCGAAAAGTTGAGATGGATCACATCGACTTCTTTCGGGGCAAACCAGTCGGTGATAGTAGCCGCATCGCCATATATGAATCGCATATGCGATTCTTCTCCCTGATTCACATAATTACGCATTGCCAAAGCAGCGGCGCTTTCGTTTTTTTCGATACCGATCCAGCCGCTTTCGCTGTAACGTTTCCCCATCTGCACCCAGTAATCACCTTTCCCGCAGCCGATTTCCACATGCAGTGTTTCTTTGTTTAAGAGCTGCTTCCATTTTCCTTTCATCGTTTCCGGCTCTTTGATCAAGTGCGGCTGCTGCTCTAAGAAATCATGTGCCCACTTCAACCGCCGCATTCTCATGCTGTTTCTCCTGCCAGTGCGGCAATGCTTTCCGCATAGATCGCCATCGCCATCATCAGATCGCTGATCTGGATCCCTTCATCTTCCTGATGCGGTCCACCGATCTTCATATTCACATTTTGATTCATGTTTGGCAGTTCCGGTCCATATGCCACAAACTGATCGAAATTGCGGGCATAAGTGCCGCCGCCGATCGTCATGATCGGGGTCGTTTCATCACCGCTGTGCTTGCGATAGATCGCTTCTAAAGTCGATACCAGTTCCGATTTTGGATCGACGTAAAGCGGTGCAGAATCATTTGATACTGCAAGTGTCAATGCAAGCGTGCCTGCCTCTATCTGTTTTGCGATCTGCGCTTTCATCTGTACGGCATCGACATCGATCGGATAACGGATATCATTGACGATCTTGACCTGTCCTTCTTTGATCTCGATCACCCCGGTATTCAGCGTCAGAAAGCCCATGCGCGCACCTTCTGCCGCAATTCCCAAACCGCTTCCCTGCCAATCGCCGAAGAGCGCATAAATTGCTCTTGCGAACGCGTCATCATAAGCCGCTCCGATGAAATTCAACAAGTGCAGGCCGGCATTGACGCCGTGAAAAGGCGCCATTGCATGGAAAGGCTTGCCTTCCATATAAATACGTACGCTGCCGTCTGCTTCACGCCGCAAATTCCCATTTAACTGATGGCTCTTCAAATAAAAAGAAAATAATCGTTCCTGTTCTTCGCTCATTGCATGGACCGTAGCATTCGCTTTGCCGATCACGATATTCGGACGACTTCCCGCCTCCATCGTTTGGATCACCGTATTGACCTTGCCGCTTAACGTAAATACATAAATACCTTTTTCTCCGTAGATCAGCGGGAAATTGGCATCCGGTACAAAGCCCATCGTCGGGATCTCACCATGTTCACGGTAATACTTCATGCACGCCATACCGCTTTCTTCATCACAGCCATAGATCAGCATGACCTTGCGCTTCAACTTGATCCCAGCATCCTTGATCGCTTTCAGCGCATAGTAGGCTGCCATGCCCGGTCCTTTATCATCTAATGCACCTCTGCCAAACAACACGCCGTCCACCAGTTCGCTTCCATAAGGATCACGGCTCCAGCCATCACCGATCGGCACGATGTCCAAATGTCCCAGCACACCGACACTTTCTTCTCCTTCTCCATAAGTGATCACGCCGGCATAGCCGTCAATATCCTGTATCGCAAAGCCATCACGCTTCGCCATCGCTAACATTTCATCCAACGCCTCTCGGCATTTCAATCCAAACGGCGCATTTGGTCTTGCTTCCATCTTGACACTTTCCACTGCCAAAAGTCTTTGTAGATCCTTGATCAGATCGTTTTCATAAACTGCCGTTCTTTCCTTCCAATTCATTTCATTCACCTCTTTTTACGTTATTCTACCACACTTTCCTGTATTTCACTACGCCGCAAAGCAAAAACTGCCGACAGTTATCGTTTTAGCCATAGAAAAGCACCTGCTTTATGATCGGGGAAAGCAGCTTCTTCCCTTATACTCACAAAACAGATGCTTATTTTCTATTTATGCTTCTTTTGCTTCACCTTCTGAAACTGCCGTTTCTGCTGTTTCTTTTTTCGGCTCTGCCTTCTTTTCCTTCTTCGGACGTTTTAACAGCGCTTTGGCAGAAACATTGACCCGGCCTTTGTTGTCGATCTTGATTACTTTGACCTTCACCTTATCGCCGAGTTTCAAAGCATCTTCTACCTTTTCCACACGTTCATGTGAAATCTCAGATATATGAAGCAGACCATCTGTGCTTGAGAACAGGTGTACGAACGCACCAAAGCTTTCGATCCTTACGACTTCGCCTTCAAACACATCGCCGACTTTAGCTTCTCTGATCACATCTTCGATCATCGCCGCCGCATGTTCGATCGGTTCCTTATCCATATGATAGATGATCACTTTGCCATCATCTTCAATATCGATCTGAACATCATTACATGCCTCGATGATCTGATTGATCATCTTGCCCTTAGGACCGATCACATCAGGGATCTTATCCACCGGAATATGCATCTGATGGATCTTCGGTGCATAGCGTCCGACCTCGCTTCTTACTTCGCTGATCGCAGAAAGCATGTTTTCCAAAATCTGCGCTCTGCCGATCTTTGCCTGTGCCAACGCTTCTTCAAAGATTTCTTTGGACAGACCATCGATCTTAATATCCATCTGCAAAGCGGTAATGCCCTTCGGCGTACCGGCTACCTTAAAGTCCATATCGCCAAGGTGATCTTCCATACCCTGGATATCGCTCAAGATCGTATAGTGTTCACCCTGCTTTACCAATCCCATTGCAATGCCCGCAACCGGCGCACTGATCGGAACCCCGGCAGCCATCAGCGCCATCGTTCCCGCGCAGATGGAAGCCTGAGAGGAAGAACCGTTTGATTCTAATACTTCCGCTACCAGACGGATCGTATAAGGGAAGCGTTCTACGCTAGGAATGACCTGCGACAGTGCGCGTTCTCCCAATGCGCCGTGTCCGATCTCACGACGTCCCGGAGATCCCATACGTCCGGTCTCTCCTACCGAATACGGCGGGAAGTTATAGTGATGCATAAAACGTTTGGATTCTACTTCCGTTACATCGTCAATGATCTGATTATCGTTTAACGGTCCTAAAGTACATACGGAAAGCACCTGTGTTTCTCCGCGTGTAAACAATGCTGAACCATGCACTCTAGGCAAAATATCGACCTGTGAATCCAACGGACGAATTTCATCCAGCTTACGGCCGTCCGGACGAACCTTCTCAACCGTGATCAAGCGGCGTACTTCTTCCTTGGTAATATCATGACAGATCTCTTTTACAAACTTGATCGTCTGTGCTTTGCTCTTTTCACTTTCATATTCTTTGGCTTCATAATGTTCCACCATTTCCGCTTCCAATGCGTCGATCGCATCATAGCGTTCCAGTTTTTCATGAATCTGTACTGCTTTGACCATGCGTTCCTGCACGAGTGCGCGCACTTCTTCATTCAATGCGGCAGGAATCTCATATAATTCGATCTGCCGTTTTGCCTTACCGGCAGCCGCCACGATTTCTTCCTGAAATGCCACCAGCTTTTTAATATGTTCATGTCCGAACAAGATCGCACCCAGCATCGCTTCCTCACTGACTTCTTTCGCACCGGCTTCTACCATGTTTACCGCATATTTCGTACCGGCAACGTGCAATACGATATCCGTGCGCTCCATCTGCTCCTGCGATGGATTGATGACATATTCGCCATCGACCCGACCTACGATCACACCGGCAATCGGTCCATTGAATGGAATATCCGATAAGCACAGCGCCAAAGAAGCGCCCAGCATTGCCGTCATCGCCGGGTCACAGTCCTGCTCTACTGATAAAACGGTATTGACCACCTGCACCTCATTGCGAAAACCATCCGCGAAAAGCGGACGAATCGGACGGTCGATCATACGCGCCGATAAGGTCGCATGCTCGCTCGGTCTTCCTTCTCTTCTCAAAAAGCCGCCCGGGATCTTTCCTACCGAATATAATTTCTCTTCAAAAGTTACGGTCAGCGGAAAGAAATCAATTCCTTCCTTTGCCTGCTTGCTTGCGGTCGCAGTCGATAAGACCACGGTGTCGTTATAACGCACCAATGCGCTGCCGCCCGCTTGTTTTGCGATCTCGCCTGTTTCTACGGTAAGCGTACGACCACAAAAATCCATCGAAAATACTTGTTTAGCCAACTTATTCACCTCATCATCTTCTTTTTTAATTTACGTCTGTATTATCATACCACACAACCGCTCTAATTGGTAATAAAAATATTGATTTTACACACTTTGTCTTCTAAATATTCTAAAACCCGGTCTGTCTGTCATGCCTTTTTCCTTGATCATGCGCTGCGCATTTTCCTAAAAATTACGCTTTGATACAAAAAAACTCCCTGATGGGAGCTTTAGGAAACCAACTATTTACGCAGACCTAAACGAGCGATCAGCTCACGGTAACGATTCAAGTCGTTTCTTTTTAAGTACGCTAACAGATTACGACGACGTCCGACCATCTTCATCAGACCGCGCTGTGAATGATAATCGTGTTTGTGTTCTTTCATGTGTTCAGTCAGACGGTTGATCTGTGCAGTTAAGACCGCAACCTGTACTTCAACAGAACCGGTATCGCCTTCAAAACGCGCGTACTCTTTCATGATTGCCTGTTTTTCAGCTTTTAATAACATTTTCTTTTTCCTCCTGTTCAATAGTCGTTTCTTACCGAGCAACCGGTCGAAGGGAGCCAAGCCCCCAGTAAGAAATCTTCTATATTCTACAATAGACCATCTTAAAATGCAATAGCTTTTTGAAACCTTTTGTTCCTCTTCCGCATACTATAATAATAGACAAATCAGGAAAGAGGTAACGATAAAAACCGCGGCATCATGAGCGAAGCCGTCCGCCAGATTTGTATCGAAGCATTTGCGCTTCTTTCGATCACTCGCATCAGCGCCGATGAATTTTCGCCAAATATCGCATCTCAAAAAGTGCTGCTGCACAATCATTTCAAACAGGAAGGCACCTTAAAATGCCGTCTGTAAAAACACCGAAACTATGTGTGATAAAATCAAACATGTACTGTATCACAGAAGTAAATACAGCGGGTCGGGAGTTTTTCACTCTCGATCCGCTGCTTTTTCAATGAAACAATCATTCAAAAATTCTGCCGGTGTCATAATTGCTGGATTTTTCACGCCAGACTCTAAAAAATCCTTATCACCGGTAAGAAGAACATCGGCCTTTGCCGCAATCGCTGCCCGCAGGATGGGACGGTCATTTACATCCCGGATCTGCATTTCCGACACGTTTTCATCTGTTGGAACTGAAACTAATTCTAAAGTCAACAAAGCTAACGAAAGAAACCTATCCAGAGCTGCGAGGCGGTTTGGGAATTTCTTGTTGAAGATCCGTTTCATTTCATCCACGTTCTGTTCACAGATTAGACCATGATTGGGATGTGAGGTTGCTTTTACATACGCCTGAAACGGTTTTCCATTAGCGCTTAATGCCGCAGAAATAAGAACGTTGGTATCTATCAAAACCCTCATTCCTTTTCATCCTCGCTGCGCAATTCTTTGACTAGCGCCATCACATCATCTTCCGAAGTCAATCCGGTACGTTCTGCATCGTTAACCATTTCCTGCTGAAGCATTTGCATGGCGTACACAGCAGAATTAACGATACGGACAGAGTTTCCTTCCACCACAAAAGTAACTCTGTCGCCGCTTGCTACACCGAGAACGGCACGAACATCTTTCGGGATCGTGATCTGTCCTTTTGCCATAACTTTGGCATTGTCCACAAACGTTTTTGTTAACATAGGTCTGCACCACCTTTCTAGAAATATGGAAATCCCTACTTTCCCTACTTCCATTATACGCAGAAAGACTAAAAAAATCAATGTAAGTCGTTGTAGTTATTTTTTGCAACAGCACAGAACGTAAGGTCGTAGATCTTTATGAGCTTGATCAAAAGTCCTTGACAGTTCATTTCTGGTGCTGCACCATCATTTCAAACAGGAAAACACCTTAAAATGCCGTCTGTAAAAACGGCATCTTCTATGATCTGCTTTTATTCGGCAAACTGAAATAAGCGCATTCACGTACAGAAGTTCTTTGCGCTGATGCGTTTTTTACATGAGTGCCAACAGCACTTCATGTAATAGATGTAATCCCTGTGGTGTGGTCTTGATCCGATCCCCTTCATTTACCAGCAGTCCTTGTGCCGACAGCTTTGCATATGCTTCTTGATACACATCGAAAAAAGAACAGGCAAAGCGATTTTCAAACACTGACAAAGAAATGCCGTCACACAAGCGTAAGCCCATCATCAAAAATTCAAACATTTCCTCTTCTTTGCTTAATGTGATCGTTTCTTTTGCCCGCATTCCTTTCAGATATGCCATCAGATTTCGCTCATTATCATAACGGATATGTTTTTCTTTCCCACTGGCGCCGCATCCGATTCCATAAAAATCATCATAGTGCCAATAAGCCAGATTATGTCTGCTTTCATAACCGGCTTTGGCAAAGTTGGATACTTCGTATTGCCGATAGCCGTGTTCCGTTAAAAAAGCGATCGCCCATTCATATTCATCCGCTTCCAGTTCATCATCGGCTTTCTGCACCTGCTTTCTGCCATACAGGCTGTTTGGTTCAATGCTGAGTGCGTAAAGAGAAATATGCGGCACATCTAATGCAACCGCTTCCCGCAAAGTTTCCTGCCACTTAGAAAGACTTTGATCGGGCAAAGCATAGATCAGATCGATCGACAGATTCACCAGTCCGTGCGCTTTGCACAATTTGATCACCTCGTGCACCATTTGCACATTATGACGGCGGTTCATCGCTTGTAGCAGCGTATCATCCATGCTCTGTACGCCGATCGAAAGACGATTGATTCCATATTTCATGCAAATGCGCAGCTTTTCTTCATCAAAACAGTCCGGATTGATTTCCATCGTAAACTCCTCTAACTGCGGTGTCCGAGAAGCAATTACCGCAAGCAAGCGTTCCAGCTGTGATGGCGATAAAGCGCTGGGCGTGCCGCCGCCGATATAAAAAGTCTTTAATGAAGCAAGATCCAACGCTTCCAGATCTGCAGACACCTGTTTTAACCACTGTTCCTGCAGCGTTTCACTGCTTCCATAGCGAAAGAAATCACAGTATGCACAGATGCTTTTACAAAACGGCACATGAAGATACGCACTTTCTACCATGCCATGCCCTCCTTATAAGCAATAGACAAAACGCTTCCCGATCTTCTGCTTGCGATAAAAACGCGCCGTGCACAGTCCTTCCATCGCCTGTCTCGCTGTTTCATAACAGACTTTCTGCTGTTCCATGTAATCATGGATCGTATAATAGTGTCCTGCTTTCTGATGCGATAAATAAAAGCGCAGCTGCGCCTCGCCAAGCTGCGGCCAGCATTCTTTCAGCGTCATGAGCGATCGGCCCGCATTTTGTTCATGGCTATATGATACCACTCTTTCCGATAGATGCAAACGCACAAATTCTAAAAACCGCAGTAATCCATACGTTAGATCATTTCCATCTTCTTCATGAAAAAGTAAGTCTGCTTCACTTTCCTTGCATGACAGGAAATGATGGCACTGATGATAGGCAAGCATCTGTTCAAACAAGGGAAGCGCCGTTTTTTTAGAGAAGCAAAGACAAAAATAAAGACGCAGGAGCAAGCAATTTCGTTCCTCACATAACAGCCGCAGATGATAAGGATCCAGCGTATCTTTGAAGCGCAGATAGAAATGATGCCACAGCTCATGTTCAGAAATCACCGCTATGCTCTCACTTTGGTAAAACCGTTCACTGAGCAGAAGCAGTTTCCGATAGACAAAGGGATTCATCGTCAATACATACGTTTTTCCATAACAGACGATCTGTTCCTGAAACAGCGCACGATACGTTAGGATCTCTTTCCACAAAGCATCTAATTCCACACCGGAAAAGCGCTTCGCTAACGCTGACTTGCTGAGATAGGCATTTTCCGAATACTGCTTGATCGTTTCATACATAATGATCACCCGCTTTATCCTATCACAAGAACCATCAGCAACTGACATTTTCGACAAAACAGGTAAAAAGAAGTCAGTATCCGTTAAAAAAACTGTGTCTCAACAGGCACAGTTTCTTATTCTTCATCCATGGAAAGCACTGCCATAAACGCTTCCTGCGGCACCTCTACACTGCCGATCGCCTTCATGCGCTTCTTTCCTTCTTTCTGTTTTTCCAGCAGCTTCTTTTTACGGGAAATATCGCCGCCGTAGCACTTCGCCAACACATTTTTTCGCAGCGCTTTGATATCACTGCGAGCAATGATCTTATTGTTGATCGCCGCCTGTACCGGTATTTCAAACTGCTGCTTCGGAATCAGCTGCTTCAATTTTTCGCAGATCGCTTTGCCTCTTGGATAAGCGAAATCACGATGTACGATACAGGACAGTGCGTCAATGACATCACCATTCAACAAAATATCCATTTTTACCAAACGATTGGTGCGATAACCGATAAATTCATAATCAAACGACGCATAGCCACGTGTCGCCGATTTCAGCTTATCAAAGAAATCAAAGACGATTTCACCTAAAGGCAGTTCATAGATGATATTCATGCGGGAATCATCAATATAGGTCATATCTTTGTAAAACCCGCGTTTCTTCTGACACAGCTCCATGATTGCCCCGATATAAGCATTGGGCGTCATGATGCTCGCTTTGACAAACGGTTCTTCAATGTGATCGAGCTTTGTCATATCCGGAAGCATCGAAGGATTGTCGATCTCCACCATGCTGCCATCACTTAAATAGGCATGATAGACAACCGAAGGCGCAGTTGCAATCAAATCAATATGATATTCACGTTCGATACGCTCCTGAATCACATCCATGTGCAGCAGTCCCAAGAAGCCACAGCGAAATCCAAAGCCCAGCGCCTGTGAAGTTTCTGCCTCAAAGACAAGCGAAGAATCATTTAACTGCAATTTTTCCAGTGCATCGCGCAGATCGTTATACTTCGCGGAATCAATCGGATACAAGCCGCAGTACACCATCGGATTCATGACCCGATAACCGGCCAACGGCGCTTTCGCAGGACGCTTTGCATTGGTGATCGTATCGCCGACCCGCACATCTTTGATCGATTTGATGCTTGCGGAAATCCAGCCGACCTCTCCGCATTGCAGTTCCTGCTTTTTGACTTCCTTAGGCGTATGCACACCGACCTCCAGCACCTCATAAACGGCGCCGGTAGACATAAAGGAAATCTGATCGCCGATTTTCACGCTTCCCTCTTTGATGCGCACATAAGCGATGACTCCGCGATAGGTATCATACACCGAATCAAAGACCAGCGCTTGCAGCGGTGCCTGCGGATCGCCATGAGGAGAAGGGATCTTGGCTACGATCGCCTCCAATACGTCTTCGATATGCAGACCGCTTTTTGCTGAGATCAAAGGCGCATCGCTCGCATCTAATCCGATCACATTTTCGATTTCCTCTTTTACCAGCTCCGGCTGCGCGCTCGGCAAATCGATTTTATTGATGACCGGTATGATCTCCAGATCATTATCAAGCGCCAAATATACATTTGCCAATGTCTGTGCTTCGATTCCCTGTGCCGCATCCACGACCAAGATCGCCCCTTCGCAAGCCGCCAAAGAACGTGATACTTCATAAGTAAAATCGACATGTCCCGGCGTATCGATCAAATGAAACAAATAATCATGTCCATCTTTCGCATGATAGGACAGCTGCACCGCATTCAACTTGATCGTAATGCCGCGTTCCCGCTCCAGATCCATTGAATCAAGCAGCTGACTTTTCATATCACGCTGCTGCACGGTATCCGTAATTTCCAGGATCCGATCTGCCAGCGTTGATTTCCCATGATCGATATGGGCAATGATCGAAAAATTGCGCACATATTTCTGATCCACAGACATCATTCCTTTCCTTAAAAGCACGCCCTATTATACAGGAAAAAACATATTCCCGCAAGTAAGGCCGCAAAAAGGTATTTCTCCCTTACCAAAACAGCTTCCCCTTGCACTTACATTCCCCATTCCATCGTTTGACCATGAAAAAAAGCATTCGCTTTTACGATACGAATGCGCTTTTATCACTGCTTTGCCTGTTCATTCAGAATTTCTAACATCAACGTTTCATTGATATTACCGCCGGATAGCACAATGGCAATATTTCTCCCTTTGATGTGTTCCCGCTTTTCAAACAGTGCCGCCACACCGACCGCACCGCCCGGTTCAACGACGAATTTTTCATAATTGATGATATGTGCAACCGCTTTTCTGATCGTTTCTTCTTCCACGGTAAGCAGATCGGCGATATAATCCTTTGCCATCTCATAGCAGAGCTTGCCAATTCCTCCAATCAGCGCATCACAGATAGAAGGCGCACTTTCACACTCTTCATAAAAACGATGCTCTTGATAAGACTTTACCAATGCCGGACAAGCGGCAGTCTGCACCCCGATCACTTGTACCTTTGGATCGATCTGATGTGCCGCAACAGCGATCCCGGTAAGCATGCCGCCTCCGCCCACCGGCACCAGTATCGTATCGATCTGCGGATTTTGCTTTAAGATCTCAAGCGCAATCGTGCCTTGCCCCGCATAGATGAAAGGATCATCATAATAAGAATCAATAAACGTATAGTCATGACTTTTCACATACTGCATGCCCTGCACATGCGCTTCATCATAATTTTGTCCCATCATCATGACCTGTCCGCCGAAATAGCGAATCTTATCGACCTTGCTTTGCGGCGTGGTCTTCGGTACAATGATGACCGCTTCCCTGATCCCCAGTAATTTCGCACCATACGCGACACTGACGCCATGATTTCCACTTGATACCGTAATGACTCCTTTGGCTTTTTCCTCATCGTTCAAGGAAAGCATTTTATTTAAGCATCCTCTGATCTTAAAACTCTTGGTACTTTGTAATGATTCCATCTTCAAATAGACATTCTGCTGTGCATTGCTTAAATACATGGAATGCACAAGCGGCGTTTCCTCAACATAATCAGCAATACGGGCATAGGCATCTATGACATCCTGCCCACAAAATGATCGTTTCATGATGATCGCTCCTCTTCTTTTGTTTCTTGCTTTCATCATAATGAAAATCATCTTGCTTGTCAATGATCGATAGAAAGCGAAAACGGTATTTGCTTTGCTTGTATGGATCGTTTCACCACTTGCTGATCGTCATAAAGGGGCTGTGACAGATAGACAGCACAAAAATAAAAAAACATGTGGACTTCACAAAGAAGAAAACATGTTTTTTTGGTATAATTTAAGTATGACCAGTACACAAATTAACCAAGAGAATTATAGCGTATTTCAACCATATATGCTACTAGATTTTACTTATTCTTATGAAAAAAATGTTGATAAGTGTGATTTGTCAAGAACAGTTATGGAGATTATGGAAAGGATCGATCTAAATAAATATATTGATTTACATAATTATGATAAACGTGCTTATCACCCGGGTATGATGCTTGCTTGTATTATATTGGCTTTCGTAAACGGAGGCTATGCCTCTTTACGTGAATTAGAGGAGTTATGCAAGTATGATCTAAGATTCAGAGCGATCACAAACAATGTCGTACCAAGTTATAAAGCTTTTGAGAGGTTTTGAATAAACAATACGCAAACATATAAGCCATATTCGTAACACTACTAGTATCTAGGCCGCTTAAATCAATCGATACTAATTTATTAAACCAATACTGATTTCTAACTGCATCGCCGGTAGGATCAAAAGCATATGCAAGCGTGTTTGTTCCCAACATTACTTTCTTATCAGTTGTTTCTACTTTCAAGGATACTAATTCATTATAATATGTCGGGCTATCATGATCCGTATGATCCTTTGATGGATTCTCTTTCTTGAGATTATCAAACATTCCATTTACAATATTGTTAGTTAGCATTTCAAAGCCGAAAAAAAGTGAATCATCCTCATAAAATGAGAAAATGATCCACAAGTTTTTACACTATGCAAGATCCGATCAAATTACGACCGGCGCCGTTATAAAAGCTTTTCGCATCCAGCTTGGCTTTCCCTTCCATCTGCAGCTCTTCTACCAGTAGATAGCCGCCTTCACAGGCAATCGCCAGCGCCCCTTCCATCATGCCAACCAATTCACCGTTTTGATGCGCATGCGCTTGTTCTTTTTTACGCACCGCATGAAATTTGATCTTTTTACCGTTTAGGAACGCATAACCGATCGGCGAAGGAATCAATCCGCGAATCTGGTCATATACGTTTTGTAACGGTCTGGTAAAATCGATTTTTTCTTCTTCCTTGGAAATATTATAGGCGAATGTCGCTTGACTTTCATCCTGCTCAATAAAGACCGCCTCATCACGCAAGATCAGCGGCAGACACTCTAACAACAGTTTCCCGCCGGCATCGGCTAACTTTTCGCTCAATGTTCCCATCGTATCATCCTGCGTAATCGCCACGGCGACCTGTTTCATGACCGCTCCAGCATCCATCTGTTTGACCATTCGCATAATGGATATGCCGCTTTGTGAATCACCGTTGATGATCGCTTTATGGATCGGCGCACCACCTCTCAGCTTTGGCAATAAAGAAGCATGCACATTGATACTCCCATGCCGCGGTGCATGCAAGAGCGCTTCCGGGATCATCTGCCCATAAGCACAGGTTACGATCAGATCCGGCCTATAACGCAAGATCTGTTCATACGTATCTTTGATCCGTTCCGGCTGAAATACCTCGATTCCATAAGTCTGCGCCAGCGCTTTCACCGGCGTTTCCTGAATCAGTTGTTTTCTTCCCACTTTTTTATCAGGCTGTGAAACGACCAGTACAACATCGTAATCCGCCTCTTTCAAACACTTCAAGATCGCACAGGCAAAAACAGGTGTTCCCATAAATACGATTCTTTCTTTCATCGTATCACCTCATTCCCAAATGAGTATATCACGCTTTTTCTATCACGTAAAGAACGCTATTGCAAGATGCCCCCAAACAAAGAGCCAAACAGATGCGCGCCTTCCTCAGTAACACCGACGATAAACTCCGAAACCCCGCGTGCCGATGCAGACGCCTTGTTTTCTTTGATATCCTGTAAACGCACCGTTTCTGTTTTCGGCTTTACGATCTGTTCGCGTGATACTTCCGCTTCAAAATCACGGACTTGTTCTTCCACGCTTACTTCTTGATCAAAATCATAGTGCATGATCGATACGATCACCAGCACCAGCAACGCATCACAAAGAAATCGTTTCATCTTCTCACCTCAACAGTTCATCAATGCCCTCTGCCAAAACCGGAATGCTCGCTTCGATCTCTGCAAATGTATTGGTATTGGAACCAAGCTCGATCAAGATCATATTCTGTGCCATGCCTTGATTATAATACGCTTCACGGATCATCGGGGATTTCATGATACCATCGACTTTGGCATTCATTATGTCGGTTAATGTCAATGCCATCTGATTCACTTCATCAGCATAAGCCGCCAAACCGCCGATCACACACATGACCTTCGCATAAGTGATTTCTTTTTCTAATATTGCGGCGCTGCGCGGGGTCGCATCACGATGTAGATCAATTACCAGATCAAAACCGCCGTATTCCACAAAAGCGTCATTGATAAACTTATTGGAAACCTGATACAGGGTATTGTAGTCAAAGCCGTTGGCTCTGGCGTAGGCATTAAAATCATTCGTTTCCACGACGACCTGATAGCCTTTCTCTTGCAGGCTGTTCGCCAAAAGCGCTGACGCATCCATTACCGTCGCTTCATTGGAATAATCCTCACTTTGATGGGTGCTGTAAATGTAGATGCGTTTGCCATTGCTTTCCGGATTTGTCTGCTTATCCGATGACGTCGGATCAGGATCAGCGCTTTTTACATCATTGGTTGTTTCAAAGGTAAAAGTCTGCTCATTAACTTGAAGGAATTGACGGGAAGAAAGCACGTTCAGTTCCTCTTTCAATGAGCGTTCTTCATCATCTTTGTCATCGCTATATAAAAGATTAGGAATGCGGTGTTCCATATGTACCATTGAACCGATCGCATCGAAAAACGGTGTCAATGCGAGAAAAGCACAGAGAAACAAACATTTTATAACGATTTTGGCAGTGGTTTTCATGTAGCGCCCCTTTCAACCCACTGTATGCGAAAGCGATGGGAATTATGATGAAAACGCAGTACAATTCCTGTTCTATCTGTCTTTTATAAGCAAAACAAAAGCCCGCAAGGATCGTGATCCCTTACGGACTTCTATTTATTTCTTTCTAACCGTTAATTCAATAAACACATGCGCTTATTCTGCCTTGCGGCGTTTCTTGTTCTTTAAGACGATCACTGCGAAGGCAAGCGTAGAAACGGCTAACAGTGAAAGCCAGATCGTTGTATCGGTAGTATCACCGGTCGATACTTGCGATTGTGGTTTTGATTCTGTTGGTTTGATGTTAGAAGGCTGATCATTTGGTTTATCCACAGACGGTGTTTCCGGCTTGCTGAGGGATGCTTGCTTCTGCCACATTACTTCAAATGGACCAAATTGTTTGCTTGGTACATCGAATAAAATACCGGTGTCGGTTTTTGTTACCTTTAGGGCATGGGCATTGCTTTTGGCGATTTCCGCATCTAGATCCGCCTGATCCATATTGACCGTATAATCTCTGGTCAATCCATCAAAATAAGTAACGGCGATCGTATCGTCTTTTGTCATTTCATCTGTATATGGCATATAGATCGTAACATTCTCATTTTCGGTTCCGACCCAAATGTTGCCGTCATTCATATCGACAAGATCGATATACTGGAATTTTCGAGTGATCGCCTGATCGGATGTAAAGGTATCCGGAAGAGCCTTTAAGCTCTTTTCATGGAGCGTATCCATGCGTGCCTGTGAGCCGAGCACATCATCTAATAGATCATCCCATAACAGACCAATACGCGCATACGCATTGACCGGCAGATCGGTTTTACCGTTTTTCAGGAATTTGGTTCCCGGATAAACATGTGCATGCGGCTGACTTTGATCGCATGTCTCGCTATGGGTTCCGGTCGTTTCGTCAAAGGTTCCGTTTAATGCACTGTTCGCAGGATCGCTCAGTAATGCACGACTGAATACCATCATATTGCGCAAGCGTCCCGCTAACGGCGAATGATAGTTATATACCGCCTTGAACATATCGTTTGACAAATCATCGGCGCTTTCATTGTCGGTAATGTCACGCACTTTGATTTCTGCTGCTTTCCAGCCATCTGCCGGCAGATACAACGCCTGTTGATTGCCGATCGACACAATTTCATTCTCATGATCTTTCAGCGGATATACATAAAGACCGTAAACACCTGCTCTGGCCGAATCTTTTACGACCTCTCCGGTTTCTAAATTACGATATTCCCAAGTAAACGGAAGTCCTTGATCGTTTATCGACCATTCCTGATCTCCAACCTTAATATTCATATCCGCGAAGGACATTTGCCAATGCGGCTCCGGCAGTGCATTGCCTACGGCTCCCTGCCCTTTGCTGCCGGTACCTAAACCGCCCTCATAGACACTTAAATCTTCTGCATAGATCTTCTGATAATCATAGACGATCTCACGATTGATCTGCCACATATAGTAGGTAGCGTACTTAACATCGTCAACTCGTTTCAGATAGTGCTGATCATCTGCATTTTCTTTATGTAAGACAAACACGCTTTGCGCCGGTGCATCATCTGCCAGCTTTAAGGCCGCAATGTAATTATCACCGATGACAGAAGCCGTTTCGGTCCAGTTCGTGCGATCCATCAGATAAACTGTGCTGTCTCCTTTCGCTTCGCCAAAGATACGCAAGGTAATCGCATTGCTTGATGCCGTTCCATAATTTTGACCGCTGATCACTGCCGGGATATACAGCTTCGCATGATGCGCGGTATAATTTCCTCTAATTGCCACCGTACCTTTTTTCCACCACTCGGCTTCATTGATTACCACATTTCCTAAAATGGCGCAGGTTACGTTACGTGTATTCAATACCGATCCTTTTTCTAAAGTAAGATGATAGCAATAGGAAAACGGATCAGCACCTCTTCCCTCTTCTTCAGATGTAGAGGGAATCGTTACTGGGAAATAATTACTGTTGATTTCAACATTTGCCTGTTCTTTTATGAAAATATTGCCGCATTCCTGAATGGTGCCGACTTTGGCTTGCACACCGCTGGCAAAATTGATCGTATTTTTGGCATTTACAGTATTGCCGCGTGTATCTGTGGAATTACCGCATAAATATCCCGCTTTCACATTAGCGTTAATATTTAATACACAGTCGCCCGCTACATTTAAGGTGCCGGAATTGTGGTTAATGCTCAATTTTTCAAATTGATATGTCTGGTCGGTTTTTGATAGATCCACAGTCACATCGCCGCCGATATTGGCAGTGCCGCCGCTGATTATTTCTAGGGTTGGAAAACCATATTCGGAAGAAGCGGTATTGATGAACGAATAACTAACATCAACATCGCCGCCGATATTCATCGTTCCCTGTCCGGCCACATAAATATCATGACCTTTATCACCGCTGCCGGCAACTGATAAATCGACATCTCCTAAAATAGTATTATCATATCCAGCATAAATGGTAGAATTTCCATTGTCATATACCGCAAGGTTCACATTTTTCACAGTCGTATTTCTTCCTGCAGCAGTAACGGATGAATACGAAATAACATCATTGTTCATGCCTGCATAGCCTAATTGCACATTGATATCTCCGTTTATTTCAAGCGGTGCCGCGGACTTTTCCCCATCGCTTCCACCATAAACTAAGCCAGAAGAAACCGTACCGGAATAATACTTCAGATTGATATTACCGTTGATACTGCCATTGAGCGAGCCGCCATAGATACGCCGAAATTTCACAAGACTTTTATCTTGTGCTATCATGCTGCCGATCGTTACGTTTACATTACCGGTTACATTGCTGTTTTTACCGCCGCCGTAAACCCAGTTGAACACACCGCCGCGTAAAATGATATTGGTGCCGCCCGTTACATCCTTACCATCCGCACCACCCCCGTAAATGGTATAAGCTTGAGGTGAAATAGTATCGCTCGTTTTTGTTCGTTCGGTCGTCTCGAATAGATGACCGCCACAATAAAATTCTTTGGTCGTACTAAAGGATCCATCTAATATCACATTATCTAATGTAAGATCGCCTTCCAGAGTAATTTCGCGATTGATCGTAACCTTTGCGTTGACACCGTCTGCGGCCTGATAAGTGATATGCTTTCCAGCAACTCCACGGATTGCAATCTCTCTATTGATATCACTTGTAAACTTGATCGTTGCATTTGTTTCCGCACTGCTTGCAATTTTATTTATCGCAGTATTATGCTGTGTTTCATTCGCCACCTCATATACAGTTCCCGCCAGCGGTGCAGAAAGCGCCTTTGGCATCGCTTGATCTGTACTTTCTTCGATAATCTTTGCTGATTCCTCTTCAATTTCATCTACTGTTACAGAAAGGGTTTCTTCCTCTTGTGTTGTCTGCTTGTTTCCTTCAACAGTTGTCGTTTGCTCATAACGGATCCGGAACGTATATTCGCCGTTCGCTGTTACAATCAGTTCCGGATGCACAAGATCCAGCGTTTTATCTCCTGTCGCAATGCTTAAAATTTTTACCGATCCGTCAACATTTGCATCATTACCTGTGATCGCAGCACTTCTTTTCTCTGCATCATACGTAACCACAAACTGATAACCGCTATGCTTCTCTTGGTCTAAAGCATAAACGAAGTAGCCGTTTTTGATTCCGGCGATCAACATCAAAAAAGATATGACAAAAATCGCCAAACGATTCCATGCTTTTTTGCACATATCGTTCACTCCTTTCTTTGATTGCATACAATCATCTTGATAACAACTATTACAAAAGAAAACAGGCAAAGCAACTGTTTTAGATAACGATAGCATCGTTACTAAAATAGCGCTTTGCCTGTTCGATTTGCGGATAAATGCTCTGCAAAAAATGGGCAGATTTTACCTATCTGTCTGTCTGTCTGTCTGTCTGTCTGTCTGTCTGTCTGTCTGTACGATTGTCGCAGCTCTCAGCATGACTGTCAACCCCTTTTCGCAAATTATCGCATAAATATTTGTTATCACAATTGAATTATAGCACGAAGTAAAAATAAAACAATCCATTTGTTCTAATAGTTTCACTTTATGCTTAAAAAATCTATATTTTGAACGTAATCAAACTGAATGCAGAATGCACAGATAAACAGAAAGCTTTTATAATTTATCAAAGTCAGGATGCAGAAAACGATTCAGCGCCAATGCCAGTATCTCGCATAATTGCTTCATCTCAACATCGATCGACTTCGGCGTAACGACCAAGTGAAAGAAGGGATGTGCTTCTTGCAGCTGCTCAAAATCTAATTGCGGGACACATTCTTTCACGATCGCCGCCACCGAGATGACCGTTGCCACGCCTAACGATAAAACCGGTACGCCCAGTGTTTCTTCATCCAATTTCATGCGATGGTTGCCGACCCCGCTGCCCGGTATGATCCCGACACTGTTTAACTGGATCACCCGATTGATGCGCGCCGTACTGCCGGTGGCAAGTGCGTCGACCACAATGACCAGCTCCGGTCCATACGTATCGACAATGCTTTTTACGATCTCTCCCGATTCAATCCCAGTCTGTCCCATTACCCCGGGAACGATCGCCGCAACTTCCTGCGTGCCTTTCATATCAAAACTGCCGTCCTTATAAAAATGAGCCGTTACCATGATCTCATTAGCCACCAAAGGGCCCAGCGCATCACTTGCGACCATACGGTTGCCCAAGCCGACGACAAGAAACTTGTGCGGGGTTACTTTCATCTTTTCCAAAAGCTCCCGTATGCAGAATTGCAGCGTCGAAGCGATCTTCAAACGCGCCTCTCTGTCATCCATCTTCTCATAAGCGAGCGTTACATAAATTCCTTTTTGTTTATGCAGGCTATTTTCTTCTTTCAGGATCTGAATGAAGTGAAGATCAATTCCCTCTTTTTGCATGATATGATGTGTAAAACTATCATCTTCTTGATGATTTAAGATCCATTCATCGGCGAAATCAGTACGGATTTCAAAGTTTTTCAACGGCATTTTTTCACCTCTTTCGGTAGTATGGCTTTTTATTGATTCTTTTATTGCTTTTTTATAGAGTATTTGTTATAATTGGAAAGCAATTAAAAACTAGGAGGTGCAAACATGCCACAGATTCAATCACAGAAAAAACGTGTTTTAACCAATAACAAAAGACATTTAGCGGTTACTTCTCAGAAATCTGCACTGAAAACAGCAATCAAGGCAGTTCTTGCGGCAGTAGACGCAAATGATAAAGAGGCTGCAGTTTCCGCATATGCGGTTGCAAGTTCTAAGCTGGATAAGGCGGTTGCCAAAGGCATCCATCATAAAAACTACGCAAGCCGTCAGAAAGCACGTTTAAGCAAACTGATCAACGGAATTGCTTAAAAAGATACGATTTAGATCCGATCATGACGATCGGATTTTTTTATGCATCTGTTTCTATCATCGGATCATAAAACAACGCTGTTCTTCTTCAGGTGAAGAAAAGCAGCGCTGTTTCAGAAATCAGGAGCAGTACTATAAACCGACTTCTTAAATCTTTATATAGGATAACGGTTGGAAAGAATGATACTTCAATGCGTACACAAATATCGATTCATCAATGACAGCCTGAAACCTTTTGCCCTATCGCTTCGGCGCATGCAGTTTAGACTTCATGCAGCGATATGCCTCTAATAACAGTTGTATATCATTTTGGTCCGGATGGGTGATGCCCGCTTCATAATTCTCTAACTGCATTTGTAAATGCTCATCATCCGGTTTTTGTTTTGCCATGACCCGATAGCGTTCGATCACTTCGGGGCGGATCTTGCCTTGACATAAGTAATGGCCGATCAACTCATTATCGCCTAGCAGTGCTTCCACACGCTGTTTTACCGCATCATAGTAATTTCCGCTGTCCTTTGCCCCGAGCGTGCCAAAGAGGAAAATCTGTTTGCCATGCAGTTTTGTCAAAAGTTTTTTTGTTTCCTCATCGCAATTTCCCTGATTGACCCAATAACCGATCAAAAAGCTTTGGCAGGAGGCGATTTCTTCCTCACTGATTTCCGCAGTCGGGATCGAGCGCACCAGCATTTCTTTTTCTAAGGCATCGGCAAGCTGTTTGGTATTGCCGCTTTTTGACGCATAAACGATCATGGTCTGATTGATGATCTTATCCTCCAGCGGAACGACTGTCGCCAAACCGCCTAACGACGTTTCCTTTAATTCGATTGCCAGCTTGCGGCCGGTGTAGTTCATCGTATTGATGACCATATCCAGTGAAACGCGATTGCCCTTGAGTTCACTCAGCGTGCCGGATAAAAAGGCTGCGTCCATGGCACGCAAGGTTGCCACCGCATTGCGTTCAATGCAGGGTATCATGACATAGCCGCCGACCGGATCACAGGTAAGCCCCAAATGATGCTCGATGCCGATCTCTGCCGCATATTCGATCATCGCGTCGTTTAGCCCCTGTAAAGATGCGATCATGGCTGCTCCCATGGCACAGGCAGCCCCGATTTCCGCCTGACAGCCGCCCTGCGCACCGGAGATCGTCGCATTTTGCTTGATCAGATTACCGATGATCCCGGCAATTTTCAAACCGGTAATGATCTGTTGCTTCGAATAGCCCTTATCATGATAAAAATAATAAACGATTGCGGGCAGAATACCGCTGCTTCCTAAGGTAGGCGCCGTTACCACATAGCCGCCGGCCGCATTTTCCTCTGAAACACTATATGCATAGGCGCATAACAGCATCTTTTCTTTTATGATTGGATCGTTACAGGTAAGCGCCTTGCGATAAAGATTCCTTCCTACTCTTAAAAGGTGCAGCTTCCCGGGCAGATAGCCATCTGCGCCAAGACCGCGCTCTACTGCCTTCATCATCGCATCCATGATTTCGCTCAAATAGTCATCGATCTGCTCATACTGATCGACATAATCACGCAAATAAATCTTGCGCCGCAGACATTCCGCTTTGATCTCCTGGAAGTTTTTCTGCGGATAGATTTCTTTCCCTTCCATTTCATCCTGTATCTCAAGAATATGCAGGGCGCCGCCGCCGATCGAACAGATCGTCCAAGTGTCATAGATCTTTCCTTCCGCATCGATCGCATGCAGCTTCATCGTATTAGGGTGAGGCAGTTGTTCCGCCTGTGAAAAAAGAACGGTGCACGGGATCGGTGCCAGTGTATCAATAATGATCTGGTCGCTGTGATGCCCTTTCCCCGTCAAAGCCAAAGAGCCAAACAATTCTGCCTGAAAGCAGGCAGCGCCTTGATGTGCTTCCTTAAACTTCAAACAGGCACGCATTGGTCCCAGTGTATGAGAGGAGGACGGACCCGGTCCGATCCGATATAACTCTTTCAATGATTTCATAACTGATCTCTCCTTATATCCAGTAGCAGCAGTTCAAAACCGAGACGCTTATCGATCTTTCCCGCTTTCATATTCTGATCGAGCTGTGCACATTTGGCTAACAGCTTCCATAATTGATTCGGCGACAACAGCTGAACGCTTTGCATCGAGAGCTTGACCCGATATGGATGCGCATGCAGATAATCAGCGATTTCCGCCTGCCGATAGCCTTTGCGCATCAACACAGCCACCTGATAAAGAAAACGCAGCTGAGAAGCGAGCACCGCCAACAAATAGATCGCGTCATGATGCAGTGCCTCCAGATCGCGATACAGGGCGAACGCCTGCTTCATCTTTCCGGCAATGATCGCGTTTACCATTGCGAATACATCTTCTTCCAAAGGCTTTGGCACCATTGCCATCGCGATTTTCTCATCGACAAAATCACCGTAAAGCGCCAGTTTATCTAATTGCTGATGAATGACCTGCAAATCGGCAGGAAGGCGCAGTTCCAATACGTGAAATGCAGGTTCATCGATCCTGATCTTTTTTTGCCGGATCAGTTCCCGCAAAACCGCTGATTTACGCTGTTCGTCCAATTTGGCGAAACTGAGACAGCGACATAGTTTTTGGATTTCCTTTACCCCTTTTTTACGCGTATCCAGCTTATCGTGATGAACCAGCAGCACGAGCACCGTACTTGCCAACGGTTTGCGCAGATAAGCGAGCAGTTCTTCTAAATTCCAGTCGCTTGTCGCTTTTGCACATAGAAAATCACAGTGATCGACGACAATGACCTTCTGTTCCGCAAAAAAAGGGACGGTCATCGCATCATCCAGTACAGCGCGCAGTTTATCTTGACGGGCGTGATACGTGATCAGATTCATCGCATTTTGATCACACCCTGCTTCTTTTTTGATTTTTTCTAAGGCTTCCTTTAATAAATAATGTTCCTCGCCATACAGCACATAATTCATCACATCACCGCCTGTATTGTAACACATTTTATTTCAGAAAGCCAAACTCATGTGCCGAATTCACAAAGAAAGAAAACCAGGGGGTGTAGTAGATCCGCAGCGCTCCTTTTTCCGCTGTGTTTTGGTAATAGATCGCATAACTTTGTAAACGGGAAAGCACTTCCTCATGCGGATGTCCATAGCGATTATTGCGTCCTGCCGAAATCAGTGCCATCTGTGGATTTACCTGTTGTAAGAACAACGATGATGTACCGGTATGAGAACCATGATGCCCCAATTTCAAAACATCACAGTCCAACTGTGGATAACGGCGCATCAATTCCTCTTCCACGGCGATTCCCGCATCTCCCATAAACAGATAGCGATGCTTTCCAAGCTGCCCATACAATAACAAAGAACGATCATTTTCATTATCATAAGCGCTTGTATCCATAGGCATATACCATAATTGTTTACCAAGCGCAACCGTTGGCTGATAAGCATCGATCACCTGCTTGACGCGCACGATTTCCTTTAGTTCCTGTAAACCGCCGCTATGATCATAGTCATCATGCGTTACGACCACGATATCGATCACATCGATCCCTTTTGCTTTCAAGATCGGCTGCAGCGTCTGTTCGGGGATATTTTTATAAAGTGATCCGGCAACATCAATAAGCATGGTTCCCTGATGAAACGGCAGCGTGAATAAAAAACAATCGCCTTGTCCGACATCGATCATCATCACTTCTCCAAATGGATGCAAATAGGCCTGATAAGGAAACACCGCCAGCAGCATCATTGCTTTTATCATACTTTTTTTCTCGGTATGCTTGATTAGATAAGCGATCGTCCTTCCCCATAACAAAAGCCATAAAAAAGAAGGCTTGCCGCTTAATGACAACAGATCATTTGGCCAAGACAGCACCCATTTCAAAACCACTTCCATTGCTCCTGCCAAACCGCCAAGCAGCGGGAAAAACACGATCCCCCAGGCAAACAGATAAGCAAAAGCGAAAATACGGCGATAGAGCGGAAAAAGTAGCAGCTGCAATAAACTGCATTCATAAAAAGCAAAGAGCTGAAACGCAATCAAGACTGCCCAAAGCATGATACGCTGCTTCCATCTGCCCTGCACAAACAAAAAGATCATGCGAATCGAACATGCCAGTAAAAAGCCATACTCATAAAGCAGATAAGGAAACAGCAGTACGCTTAACAAAACGGCAAACGCAAAACGATCCTTTTGATTTTCGATCGGCAGGCAAGCGACAAATTCAAATACCAGCACCCTTTGGATCGCAGCGCTTTCCTTGGTGATGCTCACAAGTAGAAAACCGAGCAGATAAGCGAGAAAGCGGGCGTGCTTTACGGAAAAACGCGCAATGAAACGGCGCAGAAACAGGAATAAAGCGCTCACGTGAAAACCGCCTGCCTGCATCAGATACGCAAGGTCATCACTTCGCTTCAGCGCGCCGAATAAAAATCCTGACACATAACTGCGCGCGTTTTTCGGCAGCTTCTGCACATGGGCATAGAGACGGCTGCGCAGCGTATCTTTCGCAGCTATTTTCTTATAAGTTCCCTGCCACTGTTCATAGATGCCTCTGCGGTTGCACCACTTGGCGAATGAAAATCCATAAAAATTCTGCAGCGAAACAATCGGCTTCCATGTTCCCGTTAAGCGCAGCACCTCATCATAATTGACATCGTCAAGACCATAAGCGATGCCTTGCGTCTTGCCATCACTTACGATCGCATAATCGGCATGCACCGCTACCACCTGTACGACATCTTTCATTTTTTGTACTGCCGAGGGCTGTATCCAAAAACAAACGCCGATCAAAAACAACAGAAAGCAGATCGTACTGTGGGCATGGAAGTAGGCATACCAGATCAGCAGTGCGATCACAGCGATCATTTTTGCGAAAGCAGAGGATAAATAACAAATCGCCATGCCGCTTAGTACATATAACAGCAATTCTCCCTTTACAGGCATAGATCATCTTTCATCTTCTGAAACAGCTTTTCTTTGATCCCCTTTACTTTCATCACATCCTCGATCGTCTGAAACGGTGTTGTCGTACGATAAGCAATGATCCGTTTGGCCGTTGCCGCTCCTACTCCGGTTAAGCGCATCAGTTCCTCCTCGCTGGCCTGATTCAAGGAGATGCAGGTGCTTTGTATCTTAGGAATCACGATGACGCTTTCATGAACGACCCGCTTGCTTAAATTGATCGCATCCAAAGAAGCGTTTTTTGTGATACCTCCCGCCAAAGCGATCACATCTTCATAACAGGCATCTTGTTCAACATGATAAATACCGGGATTTGTGACTTCTCCTTTGATTTCTACGGTGATCTTTTCCAGTTCAAATGCAGATAAATCAATTGCAGAATAAGTTTGCGAAACATAAAATAAAAGCAAAACCGCCAAGGCAATCCAATGCTTCATAAACGCCACCTCTCTTATCAAAGCACATGCGCAAACAAAGCCGTGTTCCTAAAAAAAAGAGCTTTGATCAAGCTCTTTTCTTTTCATATACCAGTTCGCCATTGATAAAGGTATAAAGCACATGCGTCTGTAAATCAAAGATACTGCCGTCACATACAACGACATCGCCGTCTTTTCCTTCTTTTAAGGAACCGATGCGATCATCTAAAGCGATGATCTTGGCAGGATTGATGGTGATCGCGCGCAATGCGTCTGCTTCTCGCATCCCATGCTTCATACACAAAGCGGCGCAGTATGGAAGATACTCTTGCGGGATCACCGGAGAATCGGTCGTAATGGCGACCAATACGCCCTGCTCTGCCAAAATGCCCGCCGTTTCAAATGATTTATGTTTCAGTTCATATTTGGATCTGGCGCTCATGGAAGGTCCACAGATTGCTGGAAAGCCGCTTTTGACCACCTGATCGACGATCAGATGCCCCTCGGTACAATGATCCAGCGTTGCCTTTACGTCAAACTCTTTCGCAATGCGGATCGCCGTACAAATATCGTCGGCACGATGCGCATGGATCTTTAACGGGATCTGCTTTTCGATCACTGCCTGCATCGCCGCCAGTTTCATATCATAAGCCGCATCCTTTTTCTGGGCATACTGCTTTGCCTCAAGCAAAGTCTTGCGCAGCAGCGCCGCGACATTCATGCGGGTCTTGATGCCTTTTTCCTGAAATACTCGCTTGGGATTTTCCCCAAATGCACATTTCATCGCTACCGGATCCTTGATCAGCATTTCATCAATACAGTTTCCATACGTTTTATAAGCGCAAAATGTACCGCCGATCACATCGGCGCTGCCGGGACCGGCGCATACCGTCGTAATACCGGCAGCTCTGGCATCTTGGATCGCTTCATCCATCGGATTGATGCCATCGATCCCCCTGACATGCGGCATGATCGGATCACTGGATTCATTGGTGTCATTCCCTTCAAACTGAATGGCTGCCTCATGTAATCCCATATGACAATGCGCCTCTACCATACCGGGATAAACATGTTTCCCCTTTACATCATACACGACTGCCTCTGCATCGTTGATCGTATCGGCGATTTTTTTGATCTTGCCATCTTCCATTAACAGATCCTGCACTTTGATCTCACCTAGTTCCACATCGTGCACCAGTCCCTGCTTCAATAAAATTTTCATACGATTACCCTCCTTATTGCTTGTTATTATACGCTTCTTCTTTTTGCCATGGCAATGCTTTTCATTAAAAAACCATCTGTCATTGACAGATGGCCGTATATTAACGAAATGCTTTCTTAAATTTTTCAAACGGAGATTCATGCCCCTTTTTGGCTTTGATCTTTTCATACAGCTCTTTTTCTTCCCGCGAGATCTTCGTTGGAATCTCTACGGTAACTTCAACATACTGATCACCGGTCGTACGCGCGCCTTTTACACCTTTTCCCTTCAGGCGGAACTGCTGACCATATTGCGTACCGGCCGGGATCGTCAATTCCACATCGCCGTAGACAGTCGGTACATCGATCTTTGTTCCTAAGATCGCATCCAATGCCGAAATCGGTACGCTGATGCGAATATCATTGCCGTCACGCACGAACGTCTTATGACGGCGCACCAGCACTTCGATGAACAAATCACCGTTAGGACCGCCATTTGCACCGCGTTCTCCTTTTCCGCTGATGCGCAGCTGTTGACCGGATTGTACGCCGGCCGGAATCTTGATGTCTAATTCCACTCGTTTATGCTCATAGCCGCGTCCGTGACAGTGATCGCATGTATGCAGGATCTTCTTACCGCTTCCATGACAGTCCGGGCAGACCGACTGGCTCTGCATCACGCCTAGCGGGGTACGCTGCTGGGTCACGACATAGCCGCTGCCATGACAAGTAGGACATGTCTGAATGTCGCTTTGCGAACGTGCACCGGTTCCATGACAGTGGTCGCACGGTTCATCTACCTCGATCGTAATTTTCTTGTTAACACCGAAGATCGCATCCATAAAGTCGATCGTCATCTGCATGAAGCGATCATTTCCCTTGCGCGGTCCGTTACTGGCACGACGTCCGCCGCCGCCGAAACCGCCGCCGAAGAAACTGGAGAAAATATCGTCGAAACCGCCGAAACCACCGCCGCCAAAACCGCTGAAGCCGCCACCGAAACCAGCCGCGCCATCCATTCCGGCATGTCCGAATTGATCATACGTGGCTTTTTTCTGCGGATCGCTCAGTACTTCATAGGCTTCATTGATCTCTTTGAATTTTTCTTCCGCACCCGGTTCTTTATTGACATCCGGGTGATATTTTTTTGCCATCTTTCGATAGGCTCTTTTGATTTCATCATCGCTGGCGCCTTTACTAATTCCAAGCACCTCATAATAATCGCGTTTTTCAGCCATTATGATCCCTCCAATTACCTATCATCCATTCGATAGAACCATCTTTTTTCATTGCTTTTATCATTTGCATAGAAACGTGTAGAAGTTCAAGCATCAGCCAAAACTTCTACACCGTTTGCTTTTTATTTGCCGATTACTTCTTTTCTTCAAACTCCGCATCCATCACATTGTCATCTTTTGTGCTTCCTGCATCGCTTTGAGAGGCATTTGCCTGTGCCTGCTGCTGATACATTGCGGCGCTTGCGGCCTGTGCTGCTTTTTCCAAAGCGTCCAGTTTACTTCTTACCGCATCCATATCGTTTTCATCCAACGCTTTTTGCAGTTCATCGCGCAGTTTCATCGTTTCTTCTTTCTGCGCTGCATCTAACTGATCACCGGCTTCTGCGATGGAATTGTCGATCTGAGAAATAAAGGCTTCCGCTTTATTGCGCAGTTCGATTTCTTCCTTGCGCTTATCATCTTCTGCTTTGTGTTCTTCTGCTTCCTTCACCATACGTTCGATTTCTTCTTCGCTTAATCCGCTGGAATTCTGGATCGTGATCGACTGTTCTTTGCCGGTTCCTTTATCCTTTGCGGATACATGCACGATACCGTTTACGTCAATATCGAAGGTTACTTCGATCTGCGGTACGCCGCGGCGTGCCGGCGCAATACCGTCTAATTTGAACATACCCAGTTCCTTGTTGTCATTTGCCATCGGACGTTCACCCTGCAATACACGGATATCAACAGCCGGCTGGTTATCTGCGGCAGTTGAGAAGATCTGTGATTTGCTTGTCGGGATCGTCGTATTTCTAGGGATCAATACGGTCATGACACCGCCCATCGTTTCAATACCCAAGCTTAACGGTGTAACATCCAGCAATAAGACATCTTTTACATCGCCGGCAATGACACCGCCCTGAATTGCGGCACCCATCGCAACGACTTCATCCGGATTCACAGAACGATTCGGATCTTTACCCAGTTCTTTCTTTACCGCTTCCTGAACGGCTGGGATACGAGTAGAACCGCCAACCAGCAATACCTGATGAATATCCAGTTTGCTTAAGCCGGCATCCTTTAACGCCTGACGTACCGGTTCCATCGTACGTTCTACTAAATGACGTGTCATATCATCGAATTTCGCACGGGTCAGCGTTGCTTCAAAGTGCAGCGGTCCGTCTGCGCCCTGTGAGATAAACGGCAGCGAAATCTGTGTCTGCATCATGCCGCTCAGATCTTTCTTCGCTTTTTCACCGGCTTCTTTCAAACGCTGCATCGCCATCGGATCCTTTGAAAGATCCACGCCGTTTTCTTTACGGAATGTTTCTACCATCCAGTCCACAACGACATGGTCGAAATCATCGCCGCCTAAGTGAGTATCGCCGTTTGTGGACAATACTTCAAAGGTACCATCCGCTAATTCCAAAATAGAAACATCGAACGTACCGCCGCCTAAGTCATATACCAGCACTTTCTGTTCCTTGTCGGTTTTGTCGATACCATAAGCCAAAGCGGCAGCTGTCGGTTCATTGATGATACGTTCTACTTCCAAGCCGGCGATCTTTCCGGCATCTTTGGTTGCCTGACGCTGTGCATCATTGAAGTAAGCCGGTACGGTAATGACCGCCTTATCCACCTTTTCACCTAAGTAATCTTCCGCATAGCCTTTCAGATACTGTAAGATCATTGCCGAGATCTGCTGCGGCGTATAGTCTTTTCCTTCCAATGATACCTTTTCGCTCGTTCCCATTTTACGTTTGATGGAGCTTACGGTGTTCTTATTCGTTACGACCTGACGTTTCGCCGCGTCGCCGACGATCATTTCACCGTTTTTGAACGCTACTACCGAAGGGGTCGTACGGTTACCTTCCGGATTGGTGATGACCTTGCATTCACCGCCTTCCATCACACTCACACATGAATTTGTCGTACCTAAGTCAATACCGATAATCTTGCTCATTTTTCATTACCTCCTGTTTTCTTATTCACTCACTTTTACAAGTGCCGCGCGCAAGACGCGATCTTTTAACATATATCCTTTCTGAAGCACTTCAATGACCATTCCGCTTTCTACGCCTTCCTTTGCTTCCTGCATCAGGGCATTGTGGTAATTGGCATCAAAGGGCTGATTCAGCGCTTCGATTTCTTCTACGCCCTCCTGCTTCAAGATGGCGATCAGCTGCTGATAGATCATCTCAAAGCCCTTGGCATAGTTCACCACATTGGCGTCATCACTTTTTACCGCCAATGCTCTTTCTAAGTTATCAAGCACCGGCAATACCTCTGTCGCAAAGCTTTGAATACGGTATTTGCGCGTATTGGCCGCTTCGCTCTGCAAACGTTTCTTCAAGTTTTCCGTATCGGCATATGCCTTGAAGTAAGCGTTCTTGCTCGTCGCAAGCTCCTCTTGCAGCTTGGCGATCTCTTCCTTCAGCGCTTCGATCTCTTTGTCCTTTTTGCCGAAGTGCTTCTTTTTACCGGCTGTTTCTTCCTTTTCTGCCTCATTTGCTTCCTGCATCGTTTCCGCTTCCGCTATGGTTTCTTCTTTTGCTTCCGTCTGCGGTGCTGTTTCCTTTACTTCTTCGCTCATGACGACCTCCTAATATTCCTCACTGTATAATTCTTCGATGACCTTGCTCATATATTCCATCAATGCGACGACCCGATCATATTGCATACGAGTCGGTCCTACGATCATGAGTTGTCCTTCTTCCTGTGCATTCAGATGAAATTTGCTGGTGATGACCGAAACATCATCCATCTGCAAGACACCGTTGTCATTGCCGATGCGGATCGCCAGATCGCCTTCCGTATTGGCAAGCTGCCGCCAAACACTGGAATCCTCCAACATTTTCATCAGCTGCTTCAAGCGTTCGATATCCGCAAACTCAGGCTGATACAGCATATTGCTCTGTCCGCTGCAATAAACATTGTCGCTCGCAAAACGAATGAAAGCATTGACAAATGCCTGGAAGAGCACTTCATGGCGGGACACGCTGGCCGCAAGCAGCGGCTTGATTTCCTTCATCTTCTCCACGACACTGCTGATTGGTGTACCGCACAGCTTGTCATTAAGCAGATTGCAACACGTCTGGATATCATTGAGCGATACTGTCGTATCAAACTGAAAGGTCTTGTTCTCAGTATGCCCATGATCGGTAATAAATACCGCTACCGCACTTCTTTCGCTGATCGGAAACAACTGAATGTGCTGTAATCTCTGACAGCGGGAATCAGGCCCGAGCACCAACGATGTCAGATTGGTCATCTGCGATAAGATATCACAGCTTTTCTTGACGATTTCATCTAATGTATAATGACGTTCCTGAAACACCTGCTGGAGCGAATGTTTGACATTGTCATCCAGCTGCGTTTCCATCATGTTTTCAACATAGAAGCGATAGCCTTTGCTGGAAGGGATCCGACCGCTTGAAGTATGCGTTTTTTCAAGCAATCCCATTTCTTCTAACGCCGCCATCTCATTGCGGATCGTTGCCGAAGAACAGCGCATGCTTAGCAGATTCACCAGCGTCTTACTGCCGACCGGTTCCGCGGTTTTCGTAAACTCATCGACGATCGTTTTGAAGATGACCGCCTGTCTTTCACTCAGCATGCTCTCTGCCTCCCTTCTGGCACTCTTATCTTATGTCTGCTAACAGTATATGCTATTTTTTTAGCACTGTCAATACTTTAGTGCTAAAATTTCAAAAAAAGATCATCACGCTTACCTTACAGCACTGTAATTGTATTTTTCATGCTTTTCTGTTATAGTGAGAATGCATTTAGGCATAATCGATCAAAATCAACATATACTGACTTGCATAGCCAAGTGGCAACCGACAGTCATTTACGATATTAAGAAAGAAGGAACACATGATGAAACAGATTCTATGGAAACAAACACCGCATTTGCTTGCGGGAACGACCTTGCGCGATCCAAACATGCCGGAAAATGGTAATTTGGCGCTGCATACACCGGGCGAGGAAGCCGCTGTCTTAAATAACCGAAAACAATTTGTCAAAGAACTCGGTATTTCTTTATCCGACTGTGTGTTTTTACAACAGACCCACAGCGACCATTTTGTCGAAGTAACGGCTCAGATGGCCGGGAAAGGCGCTTTGTCCTATCAAGATGGGATAGTGGATTGTGATGCCTGCTATACCCGAGAAGAAGGGCTGCTCATCGGTGTCATGACTGCTGATTGTGCGCCGATCTTGCTGTATGATGAATTACAGGGCATCATTGCCGCGATCCATGCCGGCTGGAAAGGAACGCTGCATCAGATCACCGCAAAGCTTGTCAAGCATCTGATCGAGCAGGAACAAGTCGATCCGGCTTATCTGCATGCCTATATCGGTCCTTCGATCGCCTTTTCCTCACTTGAAGTCGGCAGCGAAGTCATCGAACAGATCCATAAGCTGCCGCTTGCAAGCGCACCCTATATCCAAGAACTGGAAAACGGCAAAGCGCTGCTGGATAACGTCGGCTTAAATAAAAAGATGCTGCTGGAGCTGGGCGTGCTGCCGCATCATATCACCATTGATAAAAATGATACCAAGTGCGACAATCCCAATTTCTTCTCTTACCGCCGCGATCATGCGTGCGGCCGCCATTTTACCTATATCATGAAACGACCATCTAAAAAACCGGTTTGATCTCAAACCGGTTTTCTTTCGGAAATAAAAGCATGATCGAACGTAACGACCAGATAAAAATCCGGGTGCTTGACATGGATGCGCGTTTCCATTTCCTTTAACAGCTGTGCAGAGGTCATCGCAAATTTATGCGGCACGACCACATCAAAGATCAGGTTCGTATGCGTCGTTCCCGGTACCATGCGAAAATCATGGATCGACAATGACGGATCAATGCCCTTTACCATTTCCCGCACTTCTTCTTTCATCATGATCGTCTGCTCATCCATCACTAACGGATCTAAATGAATGACCAGCGACAGATTGCAATCATTCATAAAATCGCGTTCGATGTTGTCGATCAGATCATGTGAAACCATGACATCGATCTTGCTGTCTACTTCCACATGCACCGATGCGAACTGACGGGAAGGCCCATAATTATGCACAATCAGATCATGAAAGCCCAGCACGCCCTCATAAGTGTGCAGCTTGTCCGCAATCATCTTTACCAGTTCATCGCTTGGCGCCATTCCCAACAGCTGATCCAATGTATCCTTAATGAGGTTGATGCCGGTCATGATGATCAGTACCGCCACGATCACCCCCATGTAACCGTCTAATTGAAACCGCAGAAGCGATGACAAAAGCGTAGAAGCCAGCACGCTGCCGGTCGCCCACACATCGGAAAGTGAATCTGCCGCCGTCGCTTTCATCATGCTGGAATCTAGCAGCTGCCCATATTTGCGGTTATAGCGATACATGTAAAATTTCGCAAGCATCGCCCCGCCAAGCACGATAACGCTGACCAAGGAAAACGACACCGGGTCCGGATCAAATATTTTTTCAACGGAAGATGTGATCAGCTGCAGCCCTAAAAACAAGATCAAAAACGCCACGATCATGGAAGCCACATACTCCACCCGTTCATGACCGAAAGGGTGTTCTTCATCTGCCGGCATGCCCGCTAACTTAAAGCTGATCAAAGAAATGATAGAACTGCCTGCATCCGTCAAGTTATTGATCGCATCCGCAATGATGGCGATGCTGCCGCTGATCACACCGCAGAGCAGCTTGAATAAAAACAATACGATATTGATCAAGATACCGATCAGCGAAGTCACTCTGCCATACGCTTCCCGCACTTTCGGATCTTTTATATTTTCATGATTTTTTATGAATTTGCGAATCAAAAACGCTACCATTTTCATCACCTTGTCTTTATTTCATCCTTTTTATATGTATGGTAGTGTATCACATTTTTAGAATCAGGAAAAGAGCAAACCTTTCATTTATTCTATTTGCACATGTTGTTTCATACGCTTTAAGCAGGTGATATGATGACTTTTCTTTTACGCAACAAAAACCGCATTTTTTATCAGCTGCCGATCACGTTCCTCATTTTATGGCTCTTTTTACATCCGCAACAATTATATGCGACATCATTGGAAGCGCTGAAGATCTGGCTGCTCACTTTGATCCCTTCTATGTTTTTGGCTATGATCCTCATTCGCTTTCTGCATGCGCTGGGGATCTTTCATCTGCTGGGAAAGTGGCTGCACCCATTCAGCTGGCACATTTTTCATATTGACGGCAATGCGTTTGCCTATGTCCTAACATCTTTATTTCTGGGATTTCCCGCTTCAGCGATGCTGATCGATGAGGCCTATTATAAGCAGCAGCTCTCTAAGGATGCGGCCAGAAGGCTGATCCTATGTGTTTCCTGTGCCTCCTTCGGGTTTATCAGTGTAACCTGTCCTTTGCTTTATCAGGATGAAACGATCGTGATGCCTTTGTTATTCTCCCAGCTGGGTGCGATCGCCGTATTGCTGTTTGTTACCCGCAGCACGGTGATCGTAAGCGATCCGATCCACATGACAAGCACATCGTTTTATGAAGCCTGTACCCAAAGCATTCGCTCCAGTGGCTATGCGATCTTTATCATCGGTACTTATGTTTTGATCATTACCAGCTTGCATCCGCTTATCCAGTTTTTATTACCGCCGAGACTGGCGCTTTTTCCGCGCATTCTCATGGAATTTTCTTCCGGTACGATCCTGCTTGCTTCCCTTCCGTTTTCTTTCTCGCTTCGTCTTTCTTTACAAAGTGCGCTGCTGGGATTTGCCGGTTTTTGCGTACATATGCAGATCATGGCGATGATTCCCCATATCAAACTGTCTTATTTTCATTATTTTCTCTATCGCATCTTACAGGCACTGCTTGCCTTTGCATTTGCCTTTTTCTTCTTTTCCCTATGATCCATTTGTATTTTTGTGTAACAAGTTTATAAAAAATAATAGGCTTTTTGAGAACGCTTTACATTTTAATTTCGCAATGATATGATGTGTAAAACAAGGAGGATTTTTATATGAGCAAAGCAAATCCATTAAAGCAGATCGTTGCGAAACAAAAAAAAGGAGAAGCGGTCGGGATCTATTCCTGCTGCAGCGCCAATGAATATGTCATTGAGGCGGTTTTAGAAACCGCAAAAAAGGAAAATTCCTGCGCGCTGATCGAAGCGACTGCCAACCAGGTCGATCAAAACGGCGGCTACACGGGCATGAAGCCGATCGATTTCCGCAATTTCGTATATGCGATCGCCAAGAAAGTCGGTTTGAGCGTAGATCGGATCTTTTTAGGCGGCGATCATTTAGGACCGCTTACCTTTGCATCTTATCCGGAAAAAGAAGCGATGGCAATGGCTGAAGAACTGGTACGCTGCTATGTCGCTGCCGGTTTTACCAAAATTCATATTGATACCAGCATGAAGGTAGCCGATGATGATCCCCATACGCGTTTAAGCGATGCGATCATTGCCCGCCGCGGTGCCCAGCTTGCCCGTGTTTGTGAGGACACTTATCAGGAATTGTTACAATCACAGCCGGATGCGATCCGACCGGTTTACATCGTCGGCAGTGAAGTGCCGATTCCCGGCGGTGCGCAGGAAGCAAGCGCCGGCGTACAGGTAACCAAGGTCGCTGATTTCAAAGCGACGGTCTCCGCCTTTGAGAAAGCCTTTTTCGATGCCGGACTGAAAGAAACTTGGAATGATGTCATTGCCGTGGTCGTACAGCCGGGTGTTGAGGAAAAGGATGATGGCTGCACCGAATATGACCGCAGTAAAGCCGTTGACCTGATGGCTGCGATCAAAGACTATCCAAATCTGGTATTTGAAGGACATTCCACCGATTATCAGACCCAGGAAAAACTGCGGGAACTGGTAGAAGACGGCGTCGGAATCTTAAAAGTAGGACCAGGCCTGACCTTTGCGATGCGGGAAGGACTGTTTGCCTTGGCCCATATCGAAGAAGAATTATATCATGGAAGCGATATGGAAACTTCTCATGTCATCGACGTATTAGAAGCGGAAATGTTAAAGGAGCCAAAAAACTGGCAGAAACACTATCATGGTGATGAAAATCAGTTATATATCGCCCGTCGCTATTCTTTCTCCGATCGCTGCCGCTACTATATGCCGACACCGGCGGTAAAAGCTGCCATTGCAAAACTGGTAGCCAATTTGAGAGCCAAAGAAATACCGAACTGTCTGCTTTCACAGTTCATGCCGATCCAGTATCAGAAAGTACGTCATTTTGAACTAACCAAGGATCCGGAAGAATTGATCAAAGACCGCGTAGTCGATACGATCAAGCAATACACCTTTGCCTCAAAGCAAGAACAATTATTCTAATAAAACAGGACAGTCCCTTGATTCATAAAATAGTAATCTAAACTTTCGAGTGGTTTTGAGAAAATGAACTCTAAACTTTCGAGTGG
>ERZ507065.229-NODE-229-length-48331-cov-8.799341_pt1 | contig 48331 bp, 42 predicted proteins | sample MGYA00513785_ERZ507065 | MGnify/ENA metagenome assembly ERZ507065
GGCCGGAGATCAACGCCCTGTGGCGGGACATCGGCAAGACGCTGGAGGAACTGCATCTTACCAGCCAGCGGGGCTTTTCCACGGTGGCGGAGGTGAAGGCTCACCGGGAGGCCTTGGCGGAGAAAATCGCCGCCCTTTGTAAAGAACGGGCCGACTGCGCCCGGCAGCTGCGGTGGAAGGAGCCGCCGCCCGGGGCAGCCCAGAGGCGGACGGAACTGACCCGCCAAATCGTCGCTCTGCGCAAAGAGGACACGGCCGCCCAGCGCATCATCGAGAAGGTGGAAAAGACCGCCGCCTGCCGGGAGGAATACCGCCGCCAGCAGGAGCGGGACAAGCCCCGCCAGAAACGACGGGACAGAGACCGAATCCGCTAAAACCAAAACGCCCGCGCCGGGCAAACCGGCGCGGGCAGTCTGGTGGATGTGTACCCAATCCGGGCACCCATCCTTGTACACTTTTGTGAATAGCTTTCGAGGCGGGTTCCGGGTATTCTTGTGTCGGACCCGGAGAACACCAACCAAACAAAGGAGGAATGTCAATGGTAGCAGGCCGGTTGGCCGAAAAGAACGGCTACTTTTACATCGTACTCAGTTACAACGGCCCGGACGGCAAACGGGTGCAAAAATGGCAAGGCACCGGGCTGTCGGTGAAGGGCAACAAGAAAAAGGCGGACGAACTGCTGCGGCAGGCCCGCCGGGCCTTCACGCCGCCGATGCCGAACCGCCCGGACGATCTGAGCCCGGATATGCTGTTCAGCGATTACATGCTTTACTGGCTGGAGATCATCCGCTCCTCGGTGCAGCCCACCACCTGGTCGTCCTACTGCTTCAACGTGAAGGACCACATCGTGCCCTACTTCGAGCCCACCGGCATCACGCTGGGCGGCCTGCAGGCGCGGCATATCCAGAGTTTTTATCTCCACGAGCGGAAAACGCTGAAATCCACCAGTGTGCTGCGGCTACACGCCAATCTCCATAAGGCGCTGAAACAGGCGGTGAAACTGGACCTCATCCCCGGCAATCCGGTGGACAAGGTGGAGCGGCCCAAGCCGGAACGGTACATGGCCGCTTACTACACCGCCGAGGAGATGGAGCAGCTGTTTGAGGCGGCGCGGGGGCACCGGCTGGAACTCATCATCCAGTTCGCGGCCTTCTACGGGCTGCGGCGGGGCGAGGTGCTGGGCCTGCGGTGGGACGCCATCGACTTCGCGGCGGGAACCTTCACCATCCGCCACACGGTGACCACCGCCAGCGTGGAGGGGAAGCACCTGCTCATCCAGGCGGACCGGGCCAAGACCAAGTCCAGCCTGCGGACCCTGCCGCTGGTGGAGGGCTTCGCCCAGCGGCTGCGGGCGCTGAAGGAACAGCAGAAGTACAACGAGAAACTCTGCGGCAACTGCTACAACCAGAAATTCAAGGGCTACCTGTTCGTGGATGAGATGGGAAACCTTATCCTGCCCAATACTGTGACCGACAACTTCGCCCAGCTGCTGAAGGAGCACGGCCTGCGGAAGATTCGGTTCCACGATCTGCGGCACTCTTGCGCCAGCCTGCTGCTGAAACAAGGCGTGCCTATGAAACAAATTCAGGAATGGCTGGGCCACAGCGATATCTCCACCACGGCGAACATCTACGCCCATCTGGATTCCCAGTCGAAACAACTCAGCGCCGCCACGATGGAAAAAGCCCTGGCGTTGCCCGAGGAACTGCCGGAAAGCCGGTGGTAAGGCAAGAAAAAATGTTGTCGGCTTCAGGACAGTAGCGCCTAATGGAAAAATGGCGCTATGCCGATAAACCTCGACATAGCGCCAATCAACGGGGCCCCGCGAAAGTTTGCGCCAGCAAAGTTTCGTGGGGAAAAGGAGCCGCAGCACAGTGAGCGCGCGGTGACTTTTTACAAAAAAGTTGCCGCAAGCGATACACAGCTTGCGGCGACGTGGCGGAGAGTTAGGGATTCGAACCCTAGGTCCCTTTCGGGACACAGCATTTCGAGTGCTGCACCATCGACCACTCGGACAACTCTCCATATTGAATTTTTCAAGCACCGTCTTGCGCGTCCTTCGGACAAATGCAAGATTTCGATGCAAGATAAGCGGGAAAAATTTTGATACACACCCCGGATTCAGCCCCATGTGGAGCCAAATCCTGCGGACGAATCAGCCAGAGAGCCTCAAACTTTCGAGTGCGGACCCTTCAACCACTTGGGTACATCTCCATATTCGCCCGCTCACAAACGAGCCATTTTGTATTATAACAGGTTTGGCGGGCCGCGTCAACGCGAAACGCGGAGCAAAAGGGGCGGACGGGCAAAGGGAGAGCGCAGACTTGCGCGCCCCCGGCCGCGCCCGCCGGCCGTCCGGGCGGGGCAGGGGAGCGGCCGCGTTTTCCTTTGCGCCTTTCGGGGCGCGCCCTGCCTTTTTTCCCGCCGCGCGCCGGCGTGACCGGCCCCTTCGCCGTTCAGCCCTTCGCCGCCGGGGGCAGTTTGCCCTCGGCCAGGTCCTGGAGGGTGATGCCGTCGAAGTAGTCGTTGATGAGTTTGTCCAGCCCGTGCCACATGGCGCGGGTGGTGCACTGGTGCGCCCGGCCGCAGGCCGGCGCGCCTTCCGCCATGCAGGACACCGGCGCCAGCGTTTTTTCCGTCAGACGCAGGATGCTGCCCACCGTGTAGTCCTTCGCGGGCCGGGTGAGACGGTAGCCGCCGTTCTTGCCCCGCTGGCCCTCCACAAAGCCCGCCTTCGCCAGCGGCGCGAAGATGGCCTCCAGATATTTTTCCGAGATGCCCTGGCCCTCGCTGATGCGCGCCAGCGGCTGGTATTCCCCCTGGGGCGCCGCCGCCAGCTCCACCATCACCCGCAGCGCGTACCGCCCCTTGCTGGACACCACCATCTTTTTCGCCTCCTTCGGCCTTTCTTTTGCATTATTATGCCACACCCTTCGCGGCTTTGGCAAGCCGTTTTCGCAAATTTCCTATTGACATTGTAGGAATTTGCGCGTATGATAGAGGCATAAACCTACAAGGTTTATAGGTTTTATTGAGAAAAAGGAGTTTTTTCCTATGATCTATGCAGACAACGCGGCCACCACGCCCGTCTCGCCGGCGGCGCGGGCGGCCATGATCGACGCCATGGACAAGCTGTGGGGCAACCCCTCCAGTCTGTACACCTTCGGCCAGCTGGCCGAGGAGGCGCTGAGCGACGCCCGCGCCCGGGTGGCCGGGTGTCTGGGAGCCGAACCGGGGGAGATCATCTTCACCTCCGGCGGCAGCGAGGCGGACAACCAGGCCCTGCGCAGCGCGGCGGCCTTTGGGGCGAAGAAGGGCAAACGCCACATCATCAGCACCGCCTTTGAGCACCACGCCATCCTGCACACGCTGGACGCGCTGCGGGCCGAGGGCTTTGAGGTGACGCTGCTGCCGGTGCACTCCGACGGCCTTGTGCGGCCGGAGGAACTGCAGGCGGCCCTGCGGCCGGACACGGCGCTGGTGAGCGTGATGTTCGCCAACAACGAGATCGGCACCATCCAGCCCATCGCCGAGCTGGGCCGCATCTGCCGGGACGCCGGTGTGCTGTTCCACACCGACGCGGTGCAGGCGGCGGGGCATATCGCCATCGACGTGAAGGCCATGAACATCGACATGCTCAGCCTTTCCGGCCACAAGTTCCACGGCCCCAAGGGCGTGGGCGCTTTGTATGTGCGCAGGGGCGTGCCGGTGGTGCCCCTCATCCACGGCGGGGCCCAGGAGCGCCGCCGCCGGGCGGGCACCGAGAACCTGCCCGCCATCGCGGGCATGGCCGCCGCTCTGGAAGAGGCCTGCGCCCATCTGGAGGAGAACGCCGCCAAGGTGAGCGCCCTGCGGGACAGGCTCATCGCCGGGCTTTCGGCCATTCCCCACAGCGCGCTGAACGGCGCGGCCGAGCCGCGCCTGCCGGGCAACGTGAACTTCTGCTTTGAGGGCATCGAGGGCGAGAGCCTCTTGCTGATGCTGGACGAGGCGGGCATCGCCGCTTCCAGCGGGTCGGCCTGCACCTCCGGGTCGCTGGACCCCAGCCACGTGCTGCTGGCCATCGGCCGGCCCCACGAGGTGGCCCACGGCTCGCTGCGGCTTTCTTTGAGCGAGGCGAACACCGACGAGGACGTGGAGCACATTCTGAAGGAAGTGCCCCGGGTGGTGGACTACCTGCGGGCCTGCAGCCCCGTGTGGGACGAACTGGAAAAAGGAGAGAGAGATCATGTTATACTCTGACAAGGTGATGGACCACTTCCGCAACCCGCGGAACATGGGCAAGATGGAAGACGCCGACGGCATCGGCGAGGTGGGCAACGCCAAGTGCGGCGACATCATGCGGATGTACATCAAGGTGAAGGACGGCGTCATCGAGGACGTTTCCTTCATCACCTTCGGCTGCGGGTCGGCCATCGCCACCAGCAGCATGGCCACCGAGATGATCAAGGGCAAGCCCCTGTCCGAGGCGCTGGAGCTCTCCAATAAGGCGGTGGTGGAGGCGCTGGACGGCCTGCCCGCCCACAAGATCCACTGTTCGGTGCTGGCGGAGGAGGCGGTGAAGGCCGCCGTGAAGGACTACTACGACAAGCACGGCGTTTCCTACGACGCCGCCGCCTTCTGCACCGGGGACTGCGGCTGCTGCCACGCCCACGAATGACATCCCCTCACCCCCAAAAACAGCAAGCATATACAAAGGCCGCCGGCCGTGGTTTCCCACGGCCGGCGGCCTGTTTCGTTCAGAACTTGCGGTACTTGTCCAGCTTCGCTTTGGCGCTTTCCAGCTGGGCGTGCACGCTCTCGGGGGCGGGGCCGCCGAAGCTGCGGCGCAGCGCACAGCACGCGCCCAGGTCGATGGCGGCGTAGACGTCCTCCTCAAAGAGGCCGCTCATGGCCTTGTACTGGGCCAGGGGCAGGGTGTCCAGTGTGAGGCCGCCCTTGATGCACAGGGCCACCAGCTGGCCGGTGAGCTTGTAGGCGTCCCGGAAGGGCATGCCCTTTTTGGTGAGGTAGTCGGCGCAGTCTGTGGCGTTGATGAAGCCTCTGGAGGCCGCCTTGCGCAGGTTGTCCGGCAGCACCTTCATGGTGTCGATGAGGGGGGCCAGGGTGGTGAGGCACAGGTCGAGGGTGTCCACCGCGTCGAAGATGGCCTCCTTGTCCTCCTGCATGTCCTTGTTGTAGGCCAGGGGCAGGCCCTTCATCATCACCAGCAGGGTGGTCAGATCGCCGCAGACCCGCCCCGTTTTGCCCCGGATGAGCTCGTTCACGTCGGGGTTCTTCTTCTGGGGCATGATGGAGGAGCCGGTGGTGAAGGCGTCGTCCAGCTCGATGAACTTGAACTCCCAGCTGCACCAGAGGATGATCTCCTCCGACAGGCGGGACAGGTGCACCATGCAGGTGGCGATGACCGCCGCCAGCTCGATGCAGAAATCCCGGTCGGACACGCCGTCCAGGCTGTTCTCGCAGGGGCCGTCGAAGCCCAGCGCCGCGGCGGTGGCGTGGCGGTCGATGGGGTAGGTGGTGCCCGCCAGCGCGCCGCTGCCCAGAGGGCAGACGTTCATCCGCTTTTTCCAGTCGGCAAGGCGGTCCATGTCCCGCAAGAGCATCTGCACATAGGCCAGCAGGTGGTGGCCGAAGGTGACCGGCTGGGCCCTTTGCAGATGGGTGTAGCCGGGCATCACGTCCGCCGCGTGGGCGGCGGCCTGTTTTAAGAGCGCGTCGCAGAGGGCGGCCATCTTTTCGTTGAGGGTGCCCGCCGCGTCCCGCAGAAACAGGCGCAGGTCCACCGCCACCTGGTCGTTGCGGCTGCGGCCGGTGTGCAGCCGCTTGCCCGGCTCGCCGATGCGCTTTGTCAGCTCGCCCTCCACGAAGGTGTGGATGTCCTCGGCGGCGGGGTCGATGGCAAGGGCCCCGCTCTCCAGGTCCGCCAGGATGCCCTCAAGGCCCTGCTGGATGGCCGCGCCGTCCGCCTCGGAAATGATGCCCTGCCCGGTGAGCATGGCCGCGTGGGCCATGCTGCCGGTGATGTCCTGGGCGGCCATGCGCCGGTCGAACCGGATGGAGGAATTGAAGTCGTTCACACGGCTGTCCACCGCTTTGGTGAACCGTCCCTGCCACAGCTGCATGGTCCAACTCTCCTTCGTCTTATTTGTTCCAGTTTTTCGACAGCTTCGCCCGCTCGCGGATGGACAGGCCGAACAGGTTGATGAAGCCCGCCGCGTCCGCCTGGTCATAGTCGTCGTCCTCGCCGAAGCTGGCGGTCTGCTCGTCGTAGAGGGTGTAGGGGGAGGTGATGGAGGCGGGGGTGATGTTGCCCTTGTAGAGCTTGAGCTTCACGTCGCCGGTCACCGTGGCCTGGGTGGAGTCCACAAAGGCGTCCAGCGCCTGGCGCAGGGGGGTGAACCACTGGCCGTTGTAGACAAGGTCGGCGTACTTCTGGGCGGCGATGGCCTTGAAGTGGCTGGTCTCCTTGTCCAGGGTGATGCTCTCCAGCAGGTCGTGGGCGGCGTAGAGGATGGCCCCGCCGGGGGTCTCGTAAACGCCGCGGCTCTTCATGCCCACCAGACGGTTCTCCACGATGTCCAGGATGCCGATGCCGTTCTTGCCGCCCAGTTCGTTGAGCTTTTCCACCAGGGCGACGCTGTCCATCGTTTCGCCGTCCAGCGCGGTGGGCACGCCCTTTTCAAAGTGGATGGTCACATAGGTGGGCTCATCCGGCGCCTGCTCGGGGGCCACGCCCAGCTCCAGAAAGCCGGGGCGCAGCAGGGGAGCCTCGTTGGCGGGGCTCTCCAGGTCCAGGCCCTCGTGGGACAGATGCCACAGGTTCTTGTCCTTGGAATAGTTGGTCTCCCGGCTGATCTTCAGTGGGATATTGTGGGCCTCGGCGTACTCGATCTCCTCCTCGCGGCTCTTGATGCTCCACTCGCGCCAGGGGGCGATGACCGCCAGCTCGGGGGCGAAGGCCTTGATGGTGAGCTCAAAGCGCACCTGGTCGTTGCCCTTGCCGGTGCAGCCGTGGCAGATGGCCTCGGCGCCCTCCGCCTTGGCGATCTCCACCAGACGCTTGGCCAGCGGCGGGCGGGCAAAGCTGGTGCCCAGCAGATAGGTCTCGTACTTCGCGCCCGCTTTCAGGGTGGGCCAGATATAGTCCTCCACAAAGGTCCTTCGCAGATCTTCCACATACAGTTTGGATGCGCCGGTGGCCATCACCTTGGCCTCCAGGCCGTCCAGCTCGTCGCCCTGGCCAACGTTGCCCGCCACGGCGATGACTTCACAGCCGTAGTTCTCTTTCAGCCAGGGGATGATGATGGAGGTGTCCAGCCCGCCGGAGTAGGCAAGGACGACTTTCTTGTACTGCTTTTTCATGGTGCTGCGACTCCCTTTCCTTTGGGCCGTGGCCCCCGGTTTTGCCTGTATATTTTGAATATATATTCAAAATATTACGGCTAATTATACATACCGGGGAGGGTTTGTCAAGGGGGAAAAGTATGAGTTTTCCACTTTAGCACAGAAAAAGAGGCCCGCGAAAACGGGCCTCTTTTGGGCGTTTTGTCAAAAAAGAGCGATTTGTTTTTCAGTGGCGGACGGGCGAACGCCGGCGGCGGTCGATTTTTAAAAATTCATCGCCCGGCCTGCAGGGGAGCGGGCGGGCCGGCGGTGGGGCGCGGCGGGACCGGCGATGAGGGCGGCCCCCAAAATTCATCGCCCGACCCACAGGGGAGCGGGCGGGCCGGCGGTGAGGCGCGGTGGGACCGGCAATGAGGGCGGCCCAAAAAGTTCAGCGCCCGGCGATGGTCTGCCAGCCTTCGCCCAGGCGGGCGGCGGCCAGCACCTCCTCCAGCTGCCCCGCGGGCAGGGGAGAGGGGGCAACGGGGGGCGCGTTCGGGTCGGCGGCGGGGTCGGCCAGGTCCAGCAGCCAGTAGCTGACCCCCTGCCAGCCGTTCTTGTAGCCGGTGCGGGCCTGCCGCCCCTCGCAGACGAAGCCGAAGGCGGTGTGGAAGGCCTCGCTCTCGGGGTTGGGGTCGGCCAGCACGGCGTAGGCGTTGCGGTAGCCCTGCTTTGCCAGCGCCGCCAGCAGGCCGTGGTAGAGCATGGTGCCCAGGCCCAGCCGCCGGGCGGCGGGGGCGAGGTAGATGGTGGTCTCCGCGTCCCAGGCGTAGGCGTCGCAGCCGTAGCGCCAGGGGTGGGCGCAGGCGTAGCCCAGGGGCTGGCCCAGGGCGTTTTCCGCCAGGATGTAGGGCAGGGTGCGCCGGGTGGCGGCGATGGCGCGGCGGTATTCCGCCTCGGTGGGCACTTCATACAGGAAGGAGGCGGTGCTGTTTTTCACGTACCAGCCGAAAATTTCCAGCACCCTGGCCGCGTCGGCGGGCTTTGCCGGGCGCAGCAGCACGAAGCGGGCGGGGTCGAAGGAGGCGGCCAGGGCCTCTTTTTCCGCCTTGGGCAGCTTTTTCAGCGCGGCCTCCCGGCGCAGGGCGGCGCTTTTGTCCGGAAGCGCCTCCGCCCAGGCGAGGCTGGCGGCCCCGAAGGCCCGGGTGTACTTGGCGCCTTTGCCGCTCTGGTGGGCGGCGAGGCGGCGGAGCAGGTCGTTGGTCCAGCCGGTATAGAGCGCGCCGCCCTCGCAGCGCACCATGTAGACATAGCAGACGGGCATGGAAGGGGCTCCTTTCAGCGGCGGCCGTCGGCGATGCGGCAGGCGGCGATGGCGCTCTCCTTGGTGTCGGCGGTGATCATGAAGCGGCTGGCGTGGCAAAAGCGCAGGTCAGGGATGCCGCTGCGCTTTGCCAGCTCCTCGGGGGGCTGGCCCGCCCACCCCTGGGGGAAGGGCCGCTTGGGCCGCCGGGTGAGCCGGTCGTTGACGCACTGGGCCGCCCAGCCGCCCCGCTGGCTGGGGTAGACCACGAACCGCGCGTCCGAGCGGTAGAGGGCGTTTTTCCAGGGGGCGTAGCAGGGCAGCACCACCACCCCGTTCTCCATCCGGTCCAGCGCCTTTTTCACCAGCGCGTCCGCCCGGTTCACGGCGTTGGCCCCGTCGATGTTGTTCTGCAAAATCACCTGGGCGAAGTCCACCGCCTTCGCAAAGCAGGCGTCGGGGTCGTCCTTCGAGTCCCACAAAGGGTTGAAGCCGCCGATGGCGTCCGCCAGCAGGCAGTCCTCGCCGGTGTTGTCGTTCAGGTCCAGCGGCTGCACGAAGTTCTCGTCCAGAAGGCGGGCCTGATGCTCGCCCACCAGCCGGGGGCCGAACACCTTCCACAAAAGGCCGAAGGCCGCGTAGGGCACGCCGTTCGGCCGCTCGGCGCGGCTGGCGTCGTGGTGGTCGAACATGCCGCCGCCGATGTCGTAGACGATGCCGTCGAAATCGTCCGGCACCTCGAACCCCCGCTGCACCTTGAAATCCGGGCGCAAAATGCGCAGCAGCGCGGTGGCGAACACGTCGTCCGCATGGAATTTGCCCCCGTGGGTGAATCCTCTGGCCGGTACCTTCATGGAATGAGACTCTCCTTCGTCGCTGGTTTTCCATTCAGTATAGCACATTCCCGCCGCAAAAAACAGCGCCGGGGCCCATATATATAAAAGGTACGCGCCAGAAGTTTCCTGCCCGCCGTTTACAGAAGTTTCATATAAGGCGGGGCGGGTTTGTGCTATAATGGTTCTGAATATCGACACCATCCGCGCCCCGGCGCGAGAGGAGGGGGAGTTCCTGATGAAGACGAAATACAGACGGCGGCGGGCGCTGGCGGCAGTGCTGGCGGTGGCCGCGCTGGCCGCCCTGGCGGCCCTCATCTGGCTGCTGGTGCTGCTGGTGCGGGGCATCGGCTCGCTGGGCACGCCGGACATGCGCACCCCCAAGGACGTGAAGGCGGTGGTGCTGGCCTCCGACTGGAGCAGCTACTTCTCCACCGCCCGCACCACCGAGGAGCAGCAGGCCTATCTGGAGAGCACGCTGGACGAGGCGGCGAACCTGGGGGCCAACACGGTGCTGCTCACCGGCCGGGTGGACGACGACCCGGACCAGGTGCTCTTCCGGGTGAAGGGCAAGGACCTGACGGTGGCCACCGCCGGGGCCGTGACCGAAAACGACGGCTTCTTCTCCAAGTTCGACCCGGTGAACTATCTGATGAAGCAGGCCAAGGAGCGGGACATGCAGGTGGCCCTCATCGCCACCGATGACGGCGGCCAGCCGCTGGCCGCCGGCGCGGCCCTGTCCGAGTGGCTGGAGAAGGCCGCGAAGGACCACAAGCTGGCCCTCTACGGCCTGGACGAGGCCAGCGCCGCCGCTCTGAACGCGGCGAAGGCCGAGGCCGAATCCCAGGCCGCCGAGAGCGGGGAAGAGGTGGAGCCGGAGCGGCCCCTGCTGACCTACGTGGGGCTGACCGAGGGCAGCGAGGCCCCGGCGCTGCTGCGCAAGGACGGCGACGCGGCCCTGCTGGCGGCGGCGTGGCAGCTGGAGGAAGGCAGAGGCATGGTGCTGGGCGAGCTGGGCAGCCTGCTGGCGGACGGCTCCGACGCCGCGGTGGCCCTGCGCTTTGTGAGCGGCGAGGAACTGCCCGACGTGCTGGCCAAGGACGTGCCCGCCACCCTTTCCATCGTCACCCCGGCCACCGGGGCCACGGTGTACACCGAGAACGTCTACCTCATCGGCACCTCCGACCCGGCCCAGCCCCTGACGGTGAACGGCCAGACGGTGGAGCGCACCGGCGAGATGGGCGTGTGGGGCATTCTGGTGCCGCTGAACATGGGCGCCAACGACATCACCGCCGTGCAGGGCGACGTCACCGTGACCATCTCGGTGACCCGCTCCACCTACTCCGGCGGCGGGGCCGGCGCGGCCCGCCCGGACGGCAGCGAAGCCGCCGCCCCCGGCCAGAAGCTGCGCATCAACACCACCCTGGCCAGCCTGCTGGAGGACTACACCAACGACGATTCCATCCTCATGACCGCCTACGAAGGGGCGGTGGCCACGGTGGAGAAGAGCGTGTCCTTCGTGCGCTCGAACCGCCGCACCTACGCCTACCAGCTGGAGAACGGCGGCTACATCCTGGCCAAGGACTGCGAGCTGCTGGACACCTCCACCCCCGACGCGGCCTTCACCGGGGCCGGGCGCACCACCGAGGGCAACATGGAAGTGTTCACCCTCACCGGCTCGGGCACGCCCCTCTACACCCACACCTGGGAGGGCAACGAGCTGACCCTGACCTTCCTGTCCGCCTCCTTCACCGGCGAGATGCCGGCGGACCTGGGCTTCGGCGGGGCCACCGTGACGGTGGAGCCCACCGAGGAGGGCGGCTTCTCGCTGCACTTCGTCTTCAACGACGCCGACCCGCTGTGGGGCTACCACGTGCGCTACACCGAGGACGGCACCTCGCAAATCTTGCTGAAACACCAGCCCAGGCGCTCGGACGCCGAGACCGGCCCCCTCACCGGGGTGACGGTGATGCTGGATGCGGGCCACGGCGGCACCGACATGGGCGCTGTGGGCTCCGCCAGCGAGGACTTCCCCCAGGAGAAGGACCTGAATCTGGCGGAGGCGCTGGCGGCCAAGTACCGGCTGGAGCAGCTGGGGGCCACCGTGCTGATGACCCGGGAGGACGACACCTTCCCCACCCTGGGCGACCGGGTGGAGATGCTCAACGCCGCCGCGCCGGACTTCTTCATCTCGGTGCACCACAACAGCACCAACCTGGATAAGGACACCGACGGCCTTGTGGGCACCGAGTGCTACTGGTTCTACACCGAGGGCAAGCCTCTGGCCCAGGCCCTGGTGGACCGGGTCACCGCCGCCACCGGCCGCGAGGCGCGGGGCGTGTTCTACAACTACTTCTACGTCACCCGCTCCAACCTGTGTCCCGCGGTGCTGCTGGAAACGGGCTTCGTGAGCAGCCCCACCGAGTATCAGAGCTGCGCCGGCGACCTGGGCCTGTGGGCCGAGGGCGGCGCCATCGCCCAGGCGGTGCTGGACTGTGTGCCGGACTGACCAAAAACAACGCAAAAGGGAAGGGGCTCCGGCATGCCGGGGCCCCTTTTCCGGTTTATTCCTCTTTCACCCGCAAAAAGGCCGCCGCCCCGAAACGCTTCGGGACGGCGGCCTCTTTGTTTTTTATGCGCACGCGCTTTTTATTCCACCGGCACGACCCAGCCCTTGGTGTCGGGCAGGCGGCCCCACTGGATGCCGGTGAGGGTGTCGTACAGCTTCTGGGTGAGGGGGCCGATCTTGCCGCCGCCGATCATGGCGGCCTTGCCCTCCCAGTCCAGCTCCTTCACGGGGCTGATGACCGCGGCGGTGCCGGTGCCGAACACCTCTTCCAGCTTGCCCTCGTCGGCGGCCTTCATCACGTCCGCGATGGCCAGCGGCCCTTCGATGACCTCATAGCCCCAGTCCCGCAGCAGCTCGATGATGGAGCGGCGGGTCACGCCGGGCAGCACGGTGCCGGTGCAGGCGGCGGTGTAAATTTTGCCGTCGATCTTGAACATGATGTTCATGGAGCCGACTTCTTCCACATATTTCTTTTCCACGCCGTCCAGCCACAGCACCTGACTGAAGCCCAGCTCCTCGGCCTTTTCGCCCGCCTTGATGGAGGCGGCGTAGTTGCCGCCGCACTTGCAGAAGCCGGTGAGGCCGGGCGCGGCGCGGATGTACTCGTCCTCCACATAGATGCGCACCGGGTCCAGGCCCTCGGCGTAGTAGGCGCCGGAGGGCGAGCAGATGATGACGAACAGGTAGTTTTTGGCCGCGTGCACACCCAGGCCCACATCGGTGGCGATGCAGAAGGGCCGGATGTAGAGGGAAGCGCCGTCGGAGTGGGGCACCCAGTCCCGCTCCACATCCACCAGCGCCTTCACCGCCTGCACAAAGTCTTCGGTGGGGATGGGCGGCATGCCCAGCCGGTCGGCCGAGTCGTTGAAGCGGGCGGCGTTGCACTCCGGGCGGAACAGCTGCACCCGCCCCTCGGCGGTGCGGTAGGCCTTCATGCCCTCAAAAATTTCCTGGGCATAGTGGAACACCGTGGTGGCCGGGTCCAGCGGCAGGGGAGCGTAGGGCACGATGCGCGCATCGTGCCAGCCTTCGCCGGCGGTGTAGTCCATCAGGAACATGTGGTCGGTGAACAGCTTGCCGAAGCCCAGCTTTCCTTCGTCGGCGGGCTTTTGTTTCAGAACGGCGGACTTTTGCACAGTGATGTTCAGCATGGGGCTCTGCCTTCTTTCAGGATTTTTCCTTTATTATAGTAACACGGTGAACACAAAACAAGCTTTTTTTGAAAAAAGTCCGGCTGTTTGTCCACAGCGGACGGCCTGCCTGTGAAAAATAGCGCCCTTCGAAGGAAAAATTCCTGTTTTTTCCTTGACGAGGGCCATAGATTACATTATAATAAGTAGTCAGTTTGGTCGATTACTCTGCTAAAGGGATGAAATGCCCCGGCAGAGTTGGGATTTTGCCCCTGGAAATTGACAAACGGGCCCAAAAGCGGTAAAATAAAGAGACAATTTGTTTGCTGTTGCAGCGTGTCCAGGCTTTTTTGCGGGCGCGCGGGTGTGAAAGAAGTGGGTCCGCCGGGCGCACACAATTTCATGCCGGCGGCCGCTCGCGGGGAATGGCGCTTTTTTTGTCACTTCACTTGTTCGCGCCCTGCGGACAGTGGTGTTTGCAAAAAGGACGGCCGCCCGGCTGGTTGCCGCAGCCGGCGCGCCGCGTGGTTTGCCGCGCGCGGCGCCGAGGGAGTTAAGGAGTGATCTTATGGCAAAATATGTGGTGAAGCGCGTACTTCTGGCGATCTTGACCATCTTCATCGTCAGCGCCATCACCTTCTTCTCGATGTACGCCATTCCGGGCGGCCCGTTCAGCTCGGAAAAGGCGCTGAGCCCCGCCGTCATGGCGGCGCTGGAGGCCCGCTACGGCCTGGACCAGCCCATCCCGGTGCAGTATGTGAACTACATGAGCCGGCTGCTGTTCCAGGCGGACTTCGGCGTCAGCCTCAAGACCGGCCGCGACGTGTTTGAGACCATCACCACCGGCATGCAGGTGAGCGCCAAGCTGGGCCTGTCGGCGGCGGCGGTGGCCATCGCCTTCGGCCTGGTGCTTGGCTCGGTGGCCGCGCTGAACCGCGGCAAAGTCATCGACCGCATCATCGTGTTCTTCACCACTCTGGCCACTTCGGCCCCCAGCTTCGTGCTGGCCACCCTGCTGCTGCTGGTGTTCTCCATCCAGCTGGGCTGGGTGCCCGCCTGGAGCGCCCAGAACCCCAACTACATCCTGCCGGTCATCAGCCTTTCGATGTACCCCATGGCCTACATCACCCGTCTGACCAAGACCAGCATGCTGGACGCTTTGAACCAGGATTACATCCGCACCGCCCGCGCCAAGGGCGTCGCCTCCTATAAGGTGATCTTCAAGCACGCCCTGCGCAACGCCCTCATCCCCGTCGTGACCTACGTCGGCCCCATGGTGGCGTTCATCATCACCGGCTCCATGGTGGTGGAGACCATCTTCTCCACCGGCGGCCTGGGCTCGTACTTCGTGACCTCCATCAACAACCGGGACTACACCCTCATCATGGGCGTGACCATCTTCCTGGCCATCCTGATGGTGACCGCGAACCTCATCACGGACATCGTGTACAAGCTCATCGACCCGCGCATCACTTTTGACTAAGGAGACGGAATATGAATAAACCGCTTAAAAAGCATCTGTTCAGCAGCCAGATCAACCTGGCAAAGTTCAACCCCGCCTCCGAGGAAGAGAAGAGCCAGCAGGAGGTCATGAGCGAATCCACCACCTTCTTCCGGGACGGCATGAAGAAACTCATGCGCAACCCCCTGGCGGTGGGCGCCATCATCGTTCTGGTGCTGCTGATCATCACCATCATCGTTGCCCCCATGATCATCCCCTACGGCTACGACGAGATCCTGAAAGTGGGCGGCAAGCGCGACAAGACCGCCGCCAACCTCGCCCCCTTCACCTGGTCTGAAAACGAACTGAAATACATGGAGGAGACCGGCGAACAGCTGTTCCCCCACATCTTCGGCACCGACAAGATGTGCCGTGACTACTTTGCCCGCGTCATCTACGGCACCCGCGTGTCCCTGTCCGTTGGTCTGTTCGCCAGCATCCTGGTCATGATCATCGGCGTGCTCTACGGCGCCATCGCCGGTTACGCCGGCGGCAAGGTGGACCTTGTGATGATGCGTATCTGCGACATCATCTATTCTCTGCCGGACCTGCTGATGGTCATATTGCTGTCGGTGGTCTTGCGAGAAACGCTGGGCGCCGCCATCACCGGCACGGTGTTCGCGAAACTGGGCACCAACATGCTCTCGCTGTTCATCGTGTTCGGCCTGCTGTACTGGGTGGGCATGGCCCGTCTGGTGCGCGGTCAGATTTTGACCATCAAGGAGAACGAGTACGTTCTGGCGGCCCGCACCATCGGCACCAAGCCCAGCCGCATCCTTCGCAAGCACATCCTGCCCAACTGCCTGTCGGTCATCATCATTTCCGTGGCCCTGCAGGTCCCTTCCGCCATCTTCACCGAGAGCTACCTGAGCTTCCTTGGCCTGGGCGTGTCCCAGCCGATGCCCTCTCTGGGCAGCCTTGCCAACGAGGCCCGCGGCGCTCTTCAGGCGTACCCCTTCCAGCTGGTGTTCCCCGCGCTGATGATCTGCCTGATCGTTCTGTCGCTGAACCTGCTCGGCGACGGTCTGCGGGACGCCTTCGATCCCAAGCTGAGGAGGTAATGGTACATGAGTGAACATCTTTTATCGGTCAAGGACCTGCACACCTCCTTCACCACCGACAACGGCGAGGTGCATGCGGTCAACGGCGTTTCCTTCAACCTGGATGCCGGCAAGGTGCTGGGCATCGTGGGTGAGTCGGGCTCCGGCAAATCGGTGACCGCCTATTCCATCATGCAGATCCTGGCGGACAACGGCCGCATCACCGGCGGCAGCGTTGAGTACAAGGGCCAGGACATCACCAAGTGGAACCGCCACCAGATGGCGGGCTTCCGGGGCAAGTGCTGCTCCATCATCTTCCAGGACCCCATGACCAGCCTGAACCCGGTGTTCACCATCGGCAACCAGCTGGAAGAGGCCATCCGTCTGCACACGGACAAAAAGGGCGCCGAGGCCAAGGCCCGCGCCATCGAGATGCTCACCCTGGTGGGCGTGAACGAGCCCGCCAAGCGCGTGAAGCAGTATCCCTATGAGCTGTCCGGCGGCATGCGCCAGCGGGTGATGATCGCCATGGCCCTGGCCTGCGAGCCCGACATCCTCATCGCCGACGAGCCCACCACCGCTCTGGACGTGACCATCCAGGCGCAGATCCTGGAACTGATGCAGGAACTGCAGAAAAAGCTGGGCATGGCCATCATCATGGTCACCCACGACCTGGGCGTCATCGCCACCATGTGCGATGAGATCATCGTGATGTACGGCGGCCGTGTTTGCGAGCGCGGCACCGCCGACGAGATCTTCTACAACCCCAGCCACGAGTACACCAAGGGCCTGCTGCGCTCCATCCCCAGCGCCGAGCGGATGAAGGAGCGTCTGGTGCCCATCGCCGGCAACCCCATCAACCTTTTGAACATGCCCGCCGGCTGCGCCTTCTGCACCCGCTGCGACAAGGCGATGAAGGTGTGCCTGGACTACGTTCCCATGGAGCGTCAGGTGGCCCAGGATCACCTGGCTTCCTGCTGGCTGAACGACCTGGCTCTGAAAGACAAGGCCGCTGAGATGGCCGCCGCCGGCGAGAGCGCCGAGGCGGTGCAGCTGGCCACCGGCTGGGTGAAAAATGAGGGCGGCGAGTGGGTCTTTGACCCCATCGTTGCCGAGGAAGGAGGCGCCGACGATGAGCAGTGAGTATCTTGTGGAAGTCGAGCACCTGAAACAGTATTTCCCCATCCGCACCGGCTTTGCCTCCACCACCCCGCTGAAAGCGGTGGACGACGTGTCCTTCGCCATCAAGCCCGGCGAGACCCTGGGCCTTGTGGGCGAGTCCGGCTGCGGCAAGACCACCGTGGGCCGCAGCCTTCTGCAGCTGTATCAGCCCACCGGCGGCCGCATCAAGTACAACGGCGAGGTCATTTTTGACGCCGGCGACCTGGACGACAACGGCGAGCCCCAGCTGGACGCCAAGGGCAACCCGGTGAAGCTGCGCAAGCCCCACATCGTGAACATGCTGCCCTACCGCAAGCAGATGCAGATGGTGTTCCAGGACCCCTATTCTTCCCTGAACCCCCGCATGACCGTTGAGGACATCATCGGCGAGCCTCTGGACGTGCACAAGCTCTACACCACCAAGGCCGAGCGCCGCGAGAAGGTGCTGCACCTGATGGAGCTGGTGGGCCTGAACGCCGAGCACGCCACCCGCTACGCCCACGAGTTCTCCGGCGGCCAGCGCCAGCGCATCGGCATCGCCCGCGCCCTGGCGGTGGACCCCCGGTTCATCGTCTGCGACGAGCCGGTCTCCGCGCTGGACGTGTCCATCCAGGCGCAGGTTGTGAACATGTTCGAGGACCTGCAGCACAAGCTGGGCGTGGCGTATCTCTTCATCGCCCACGACCTGCTGGTGGTGAACCACATCTCCGACCGCATCGCCGTGATGTATCTGGGCAAGATGATGGAGATGGCTGAGGCCAACGAGCTGATGAACAACCCCATGCATCCCTACACCCAGTCTCTGCTGAGCGCTGTGCCCATGCCCGATCCCAAGATCGCCCGCGAGCGCAAGCGCATCGTGCTGGAGGGCGACGTGCCCAGCCCCCTGAAGGCTCCCTCCGGCTGCCCCTTCCGCACCCGGTGCCGTTACGCCACCGAGCAGTGCGCGGCTCAGCGCCCGCCGCTGACCGACCGGGGCAACGGCCACATGGTGGCCTGCTGGAACAAGTAAGTTCCGGCAAAACTCCTTTTTGGCAAGTCCCGACCCGTTTTTCTTGCCGGGCCGTGATTTGAAACCGGGCCAAAAGCCCAAAAAAACAAATGGAGGTATACCCATGAAAAAGCTGACCGCACTCGTTCTGGCGCTGGTCATGTGCTTCGGTCTGGTCGCCTGCGGCTCGACCCCTGCTCCTTCCAGCACCCCGGCTTCTGAGTCCACCTCCCAGGCTGAGACGACCAACGAGAACTTCGTTGATCCCGTCAACGGCTGGGACGTGTACGACGAACTGATCGACCAGATCCGCACCGAGACCGATCTGGAGAAGCGTGCCGAGATGATGCATCAGGCTGAGGACATCCTGATGGAGACCGGCGCTATCCTGCCCCTGTACTTCTACACCGACATCTACCTGCAGAAGGACTACCTGACCAACGTCTACTGGACTCCCTTCGGCTACAAGTACTTCATGTTCGCCGAGCTGGGCAACGGTGCTGACACCCTGCACGCTTACCTGGGTTCCGAGCCCGACAAGCTGGACCCCGCGCTGAACAGCACCGTTGACGGCGCCATCCTGGCCATCAACGCCTTCTCCGGCCTGTTCACCTACAACGCCGACCACGAGCAGGTCCCCGATCTGGTGGACACCTACGAGGTCAGCGAGGACGGCATGACCTACACCTTCACCCTGAAGGACGGCCTGAAGTGGTCCAACGGCGAGCCTCTGGACGCTTCTGACTTCGTCTACAGCTGGAACCGTGCTGCCGACCCTGTCACCGCTTCTGACTACGGCTACATGTTCGCTCCCATCAAGGGCTACGACGAGATGACCGAGATGGACGAGGAAGGCAACCTGGTCAACCCCGACGCCACCCTGGCTGTGACCGCTTCTGAAGACGGCAAGACCCTGACCGTTGAGCTGAGCTTCCCCTGCGCTTACTTCCTGGATCTGTGCGCCTTCCCCACCTACTTCCCCGTGTATCAGGAGGCCGTTGAGGCCGCCGATCCCGATGGCACCAACCCCGGCGCCTGGGCTCTGGAAGGTACCAACAAGAACGAGAACTTCGTCTGCAACGGCGCTTACGTTCTGACCGCGTGGAACCACAACAGCTCCATGACCTATGAGAAGAACCCCAACTACCACCGCGCCGACGAGGTGAAGATCGAGAAGCAGGAGTTCATGCTCTCCAGCGATGAGACCGCCACCTTCGCCGCCTACAATGCGGGCAACCTGGACTTCTCTGATGGTGTTCCCACCGCTGAGATCGCCGGCCTGCAGGGCAACCCCGAGTACCACGTGATCGAGAACCTGGGCACCTACTATGTGTCCTTCAACGTGAACAGCCCCATGTTCGACGGCATGAGCCCTGAGGACGCCGCCACCCTGCGTAAGGCTCTGGCTCTGTTCATCGACCGCGACTACATCGTGACCAACGTCGGCCAGTCCGACCAGGTCCCCGCTGGTTCCTTCATCCCCGCTGGCTGCCTGGACGGCACCGGCAAGGAGTTCAAGAACAAGGACTACTTCGATCCTTCTGCTGAGGCTTTCGAGTCCAACGTGCAGGAAGGCATCGCCATGATGGAGTCCATCGGCTACAAGTTCGATGAGAACGGCATGCTGAGCGACGAGACCCCGCTGAGCTTCACCTACCTGGTGAACACCCCGGGCGGCAACGTTGACGTGGCCGTTGCCATCCAGGCCGATATGGCTGCTGTTGGCATCGACATGCAGATCTCCGAGATGGAGTGGAACGTGTTCCTGAACGACCGTAAGGCTGGCAACTACGACGTTGCCCGTAACGGCTGGCTGATGGACTACAACGATCCTCTGAACATGCTGGAGATGTGGACTTCCGATTCCGGCAACAACGACTGCCAGTTCGGCAAGCCCAAGGCCTGATCGCTCACCTGAGCCTCATCGCCTGACAGCGAAATGAACAAGGCCCGGCCGCTCCTTTTGGAGCGGCCGGGCTTTTTCTCTGCCGTGCGCGGCGGGGCGGGGCAGAGGGCCGCCGCGGGGCGGGGGAGAGGCGCGCTCTGTATTGCGGGGCGTGATGCGCCGCAAGGCTGCGGGAGGCCCGCAGGGCAACGCAAGGGCGCACGGGGACACCCCAGGCCGCACGGGGGCACCGCAGAGCGCGCAGGGGGCACCGCAGGCCACGCAGGGACACTCCAGGGCGCACAGGGCATCCCAGGGCGCACGGGGCACCCCAGGGCGCACAGGGACACCCCAGGGCGCACAGGGACACCCCAGGGCGCACAGGGGGCAACGCAGGGCGCGCAGGGGGCACCGCAGGGCGCATGGGGGCCACCGCAGAGTGCACGGGACACCGCAGGCCGCACGGGGGCACCCCCGGGCGCAGGGCGGCGCGGGAGAGCTGTCAGCAGCCGAAAAAAGGGCCCGCCGGCCGCCGCCCGAAGGGGGCAAAAGAACCTTTTTTTGCTTTGCGAAAAAAATTTTAAATTTTTTGACAAAAACAGTTGACAAACCCCTATGTCGATGGTAATATATATCTTGCACCTGCGCTGGTAGCTCAGTTGGATAGAGTGTCTGACTACGAATCAGAAGGTCGGGAGTTCGAATCTCTTCCAGCGCACCAAGAAGGACATCCGAAAGGATGTCCTTCTTTTTTGTTTTCTCCGCCCGCGTCTTTGCGCGCCGGGGCGGGGGAGGGTCCCGGTTGCAAAGGGGGCGGCGATTTGCTACAATGGTGCTATTAAGCATTTCGCGGCGCTGCCGCGCATTTCACACAGCCGCCGGGGGCGGCGGGAGGATAGTTCTATGGACCTGAATGTTTTGATCTTCATCATCATCGTGGTGGCGGCGGGCCTGCTGGCCTTTGCCGTGACGATGTATATCGTTGCCCTGTTCCGCCAGAAGGACCAAGCCATGGCCGGCGGAAAGCCGGACCCGAAGAAGAAAGGCGAGATGCCCGACGACGAGCACAAGGGCGCCGAGGCCATCGTGCGGGCGGTGCGCCGCTTTGCCGCCTCCGACGACTACGCCGTCATCGCGCCGGTCAACGTGCAGGGCTCCAAGGACGCGGCCGACCTGGACCTGCTGCTGGTGGGCTGGTTCGGCGTGCTGGGCGTGAAGTGCCTGGGCTACGGCGGCGAGGTCTACGGCAGTCTTGACGAGGCGGAGTGGACCCAGGTGCTGCCCCAGGGCCGCCGCACCTTCGAGAACCCCATGACCCGCGCGGGCAAGAGCGCCCGGGCGGTGCGGGACGCGCTGTTTGCCGCGAAGCTCAAGAACGTGCCGGTGGAGACCGTGGTGGTGTTCACCAACCCCTCCGCCTCGCTGAACCTGCCCCGGTCCACCGGGCACTACACCGAAAAGACCTTCCTGGCCTACCTCAAGGGGCCCCACTTCCGGGAGGACAAAAAGGTGGAAGTGGAGCCGGTGGCAGCAGCCCTTCGCCAGCAGGGCTGAGAGCGCCTTAAAAACGACGAAACGGGCGGGAGCACCCCTGGGTGCTCCCGCCCGTTCTTTTCGTTTCAGAGGCTTCTGGGACGCTCTCAGCCCTCGGCAGCCTTGTCCTGGGCGATGAGCAGGCGCAGCGCGCCCACGCCCACCCGGATGGCGGCGTCGGTGTCGTGGACGATGGGGTTGTCCAGACCGGCGGCGGCGCGCTCCTGGTTGCCCACCACCAGGAAGGTGGACCCCACCCGGGCCCGCAGCCAGGCGGCCACGGTGAACAGCGCGGCGGACTCCATCTCGCTGGCAAGGCAGCCCAGCCGCAGCCAGGCCTGCCACTTGTTCATCAGCTCGTAGCTCACGGGCTTGGTCTCGGGCTCGTGCTGGCCGTAGAAAGCGTCCTTGCACTGCACCACGCCGGCGTGGCAGGTGAAGCCCTGCTGCCGGGCGGATTCCACCAGGGCGTTGGCCACCTGCAGGTCGGCCACGGCGGGGAACTCGATGGGGGCGTACTCCCGGCTGGTGCCCTCCATGCGGATGGCGCCGGTGGCAACCACGATGTCGCCGCCCTTGACTTTCATCTCCATGCCGCCGCAGGTGCCCACGCGGATGAAGGTGTCGGCGCCGCACTTGTGCAGCTCCTCCATGGCGATGGAAGCGGACGCGCCGCCGATGCCGGTGGAGGTGACGCTGACGGGCACACCGTCCAGGGTGCCGGTGTAGGTGACATACTCGCGGCTGTCCGCGATGAGGCGGGGGTTCTCAAAATAGGCCGCGATCTTGGCGCAGCGCTTGGGGTCGCCGGGCAGCAGCACATAGCGGCCCACGTCCCCCGGGCGGATCTGCAGATGGTACTGCAGGCCCTCTTCGCCGGAATAGTTTTGCATAGCTCATATCCTCCTTTGTGCAGCCGCCCGCAGAAGGGGCGGCGGTGTGGTGTTTCGGCCCGGCCAAGGGCGGGGGAGAGGCGCGCGGCTCGGTGCGCTGTGCGGCCCCTTCCGGCCCGCAAAGGCCGGGGAATATCATGGTTTCATTGTAGCAGATTTTGGCGCAAATTCCAACCGGCGGGGGAGGGGAGGCGGCGACGGAGGCGGGGCCCGGTTTTCCCCCGCGTCTGGCTCGGCCGGCATCGGGCGGCGGACCGGGGAAAACGGGGGAGAGCGCCGCCCTGCCCCGCCGGGCTGAGGCGAAGCCCGGTCCTCCCCACGTAGTGCGCATCAGAACGGACACTTTTCTTTGTCCTGAAAAGTGTCCGGGATGCCGCGTGCGGTGGGGTTGGGCCGGGCGGAGCATTTTCCTCAAAGCCGCCCTTTCCTTTATTCCGGCGCCGCCGGGGCAAAAAAAGTGCCTCCCCGTGTTTGCGGACCACGGGGAGGCGGTTAAGGGGTATCGCTTTGGTGTGAGGAGGAATCATGTACAGAACAACGGTTGCGGCTCCGTGTTCTGTGATTTTAGTATACCCATAACATAAGGAAGAATTTTGAAGGCTCTGTTAACTTTTTGTGAATCCTCGATTTTGACTTTTTTCGCGCTCACACCCGGCCGTAGATGCCTTTCACGCTCACTTCGCCGCTGAGCACATGCCGCAGGCCGCCCTCGGCGGCCACCACAAGGCGGCCCTGCTCGTCCACCGTCTCGGCCACGCCCTCGCCGCCCTCGAACCAGACCTGACGGCCCAGGTTCACGCAGCGGGGCAGGTAGTCCGCCCGCAGGGGGGAAAAGCCTTCGCGGTAAAAAGCCTTCAGGTCCGCGTCCTGGATAAAATGGCGGCTGAGGCTTTCCGCCAGCCGCCGGGGCGCGTCGGGGGGCAGGGAATGGCCCAGATGCCCCGCCACGCTGACGCCGTGGGGCAGGCCGGCGGCGGCGAAGAACTCTGCCGTCTGGGAAAGGTTCACCCCGATGCCGCTGACGAACGCGCCGCCAAATCCCTCGCAGAGGATGCCCGCCGCCTTTTTGCCGCCCAGCAGCAGGTCGTTGGGCCACTTGAGGGCGCATTCCACCCCGAAGCACTCCTCCAGCGCCCGGGCCGCCGCCAGCCCCGAGGCCAGCGACAGGCAGGCCGGGTCGGCCAGGGGCTCCTTGAAGAGGATGGTGTAGTACAGCGCCTCGCCGGGCGCGTTCTGCCACACATGGCCCCGCCGGCCCCGGCCCGCGGTCTGGCAGGTGGTCCACACCGCGTCAAAATGGCCCATCCCGGAGAGATGGGCCTTGCAGTAGAGATTGGTGCTGTCCGCCTGGGGCAGCGCTGTCAGCTTCGGCTCACTCATAGTCCGGCATCTCCAGATGCTCGAACACCGGGGCCTTGCCCTCCTCCACCGTGATGCGGCCATAGGTGGGCCGCCCGCTGCGGGGGATGGCCGCGCTGCCCGGATTGAACAGGGTCACCTTGTCCAGCTGCACCAGGTCCGGGCAGTGGGTATGGCCGAAGAGGGCCACGTCCGCGCCCCGGCAGATGGCATTGCGGGCCAGGTCGTCGTAGGAGTATTTCACGTTGTACTGGTGGCCGTGGACGTAGTAGAACAGCACGCCCTCGAAGGCCACAAGGCCCTCGCCCGGCTCCAGCGCGCCGAAATCGCAGTTGCCGTGCACCGGGTACACCGGCATGGGCAGGGCGTCCTGCACCTTTTCCAGGTCTTTGCAGCCGTCGCCCAGAAAGATGAGGGCGTCCGCCTTGGGGGTCTTGGTCGCCACCCGGGTGAAGGCGCTGGCCGAGCCGTGGGTGTCGGAAAGTACAAGGATGGTCTTCATTCGTTTTCCTCCTGCCGCGTCAGCAGCCGGTAGATCTGGCTTTTGCTGAACGGGGTGTTCTGGGCCGCCTGCTTTGCCGCGGCGCTGGCGCTCATGCCGCCCTCCATCAGCTCCCGGGCCTTTTGGGCCGCCTCGTCCAGCGTGGGGGGCGCGGGCCGGGCCTCGGCGGGGGACGCGCCGGCCATCACCAGCACGTACTCACCCCGGGGATTATTGGTCTCGTAATACTCCACCGCTTCGCCCAGGGTGGTCTTGACCACCTCTTCGTGGAGCTTGGTCAGCTCCCGGGCCAGGGTGATGCTGCGCTCCGGGCCGAAGGCTTCTTGCAGGTGGCCCAGGGTCATGCGCAGCTTGTGGGGCGCTTCGTAGAAGATGACGGTGCGCTCCTCGCCTTTCAGCTGCTCCAGCCGCTCGCGGCGCTGGCGCAGATTGGTGGGCAGAAAGCCCTCGAACACAAAGCGCCCGGTGGGCTGGCCGCTCACCGCCAGGGCGGTGACGCAGGCGCTGGCCGCCGGCACCGGCACCACCTTGATGCCCTCGGCCAGCGCGTCGGTGACGATGACCTCGCCGGGGTCGGAGATGGCGGGCATGCCCGCGTCGGAGCACAGGGCGCAGTTCTCGCCCGCCTGGATGCGGTCCAGGATGTAGCGGCCCCGCTCCTTGAGGTTGTGCTCGTAATAGCTCACCAGCGGCTTTTTCAGCCCCAGGTGGTTCAGCAGTTTCAGGGTGACCCGGGTGTCCTCGGCGGCGATGAAGTCCACGCTGCCGAAGGTGGCGGCGGCCCGGGGGGTCATGTCCTCCAGGTTGCCGATGGGGGTCGCCACGATATAGAGTGTGCCGGCCATGGGCCTCACATCCCTTCCCGATAGATTTTTTGAAGCTGGGCCGAGGGGCGGCCGCCCTCGTCCTCCATGAACACATCCGGCTCAAAGCGCAGGCCGGGGCGGCGGTTCTTTTGGGCCTCCACCAGCACCAGCCAGGGCACGTCCCCGGCCTTCTGCTTGGCAAAGGCCGCCCGCTTGGGCTCCAAGCCCGCCGCGCACAACACCGCGCACACCCGGGCGAACTGGTCCGCCCGGTGGCAGAGGGCGAAGCGCCCGCCGTCCCGCAGCAGGGCCGCCGCCGCGGCGGCCACCTGCTCCAGGGTGCAGCCGCCCTCGTGGCGGGCGGCGGCCCGGGCGGCGTCTGGGCTGACAAAGCCGCCGGTGAAATAAGGGGGATTGGCCGCCACAAGATGGGCAAGGCCGTCCCCCTTCAAATCGTTCAGATCGGCGCATTCCGGCGTGATGTGGGCCAGGGCCGCGTCTTCAGCCAGGGCCTGTTCCAGCAGGGAAGTGCCCTCCGGGTCCACCTCCACGGCGCGGCAGGGGCCGCGGTGGCCCAGGTCGTGCCAGCGCAGAGCCACGATGCCGCAGCCGCTGCACAGGTCCACCGCCGTTTCCGCCCGCCGGGGGCGGGCAAAGCCGGAGAGGAGCATCGCGTCGGTGCCGAAGCGGTGGGCCCGGCTGATGCAGACCTTTGTGCCGTGGGCCAGCGTTTCCACCGAGACTTCCACGCGCTTTGCCTCCCTTCGCGTATTTTTATACCATGACACGCAACCAAAAAAGCGGCGGGTGCAAGGCCCGCCGCTCTTTTTTGTGCTTTGCCGGCGAAAAGGCTGATCAGCCCTCTTCGATGGCGCCAACGGGGCAAGCGCCGGCGCAGGTGCCGCAATCGATGCAGGCGTCCGCGTTGATCTCGTACTTGCCGTCGCCCTGGCTGATGGCGCCGACGGGGCACTCGCCCTCACAGGTGCCGCAGGAAACACAGGAATCGGTGATCTTGTAGGCCATGGTCATTCTCTCCTTTTTCTCCGCGCCATAGATGCCCGGGCAACGGGGCGGCCTGCGCGGCGAGCCGCATGCCCGGAGCAAAGGGGGCACGCCCCCTTTATGCAATTATTGTAGCATAAAATCGAAAAAGCACAAGGGGCAAACGCCCCCCGCCAGGCAAAAAATCAGGGCTGGTCCGGGTCGGGGGCTTTGGGCGGGCGCTTGCCGCCCCGCAGGTAGACGCACTCGCTGCGCTTATAGCATTTGGGGGCCAGCGCCTCGCTGGCAAAGCGCACCTTGAGCATGCCGCTGACGGGGTTCGACTCGACGACCACGCCCTCGCCGTCCGGCGTGCGCACCACACTGCCGTTCATGGGGGTGATGCTGTTGAGGTATTCATAGGCCTTGTGCTCGTAGGAAAGGCAGCACATCAGCCGCCCGCAGGCCCCGGAAATTTTGGCCGGGTTCAACGACAGGCCCTGCTCCTTGGCCATCTTGATGGACACCGGCTGGAAGTCCTTCAAAAAGCGGCTGCAGCAGAAGGGCTGGCCGCAGATGCCAAGGCCGCCTTTCATCTTGCTCTCGTCCCGCACGCCGATCTGCCGCAGCTCGATGCGGGTGTGCAGGGCGCCGGCCAGGTCCTTCACCAGCTCCCGGAAGTCCACCCGGCCGTCGGCGGTGAAGTAGAAAAGGATCTTGGAGCGGTCCAGGTTGTACTCCGCCTCCACCAGCTTCATCTCCAGCTTGTGGGCGGCGATGCGCTCGTTGCACAGCTCGAAGGCGGCCTTCTCGTCCGCCCGGTTTTTTTCCATCCGGCGCACGTCCACCGAGTCGGCCATCCGCTGGATGGGCTTGAGCTCCCGGCTCACCTGGCTGTCCGGCACGTCCCGGGGGCCGGCCACCACCTCGCCGCACTCGGTGCCGCGGGCGGTCTCCACCACAACGTAGTCCCCCTCCTTGACGTCAAAGCCGGTAGGGTCGAAATAATAGGCCTTTCCGCTGGCCTTGAAGCGCACTGAAATGACTTTTTTCATGGGGTCAACTCTCTTTGCCCGGCCGCCGGGCGTGGGTGTCAGGTCCCTTGCCCGCGGCTGGTTTTGGGCAAGAGCGAAAGAGGGAAGAAGAAGTTGGGGGACAGCTCGTCCACCCAGAGAAAAAACACGAGCCGCGCCGGGAAAGGCCCGGGCGGAAAAAACGCACAGAAAGGCGGGGCCGGCGTTCAGCCGGCCGCGTCGCAGAGTTTCGCCGCCAGCAGGGTGAACAGCAGCTTCTGGTTGAGGCTGCGGTCCATGCCGCGGCGCACCTCGCCGCAGCCTTCGGCGCAGCGGGCGGCGGCGGACAGGGGCAGGCCCAGGCCCTCGGCCCCTTCCAGCACGGCGGCGGCCACGCAGGCCAGGTCCTCCAGCAGGCGGGCGGCGGCGGGGCGGTCCTTTTCCACGGCGGCCAGCAGCCGCATGGTCTCGTAGCGGTCGGCTTTGCCCACGGCCTTCGCCAGCTCCAGGGCAGCGTCCAGGCTGCGGCGGGCGGCGGGGTCGGTGGCGGCGGCCTTTGCGGGGCCGATGCGCCCGGCGTAGACCCGGGCCAGCAGCGCCGCGTCGGGGCAGCCGGGGCAGGTTTCTTTGAGATACGCCTCGCACTGGGCCGTGGTCACCGGGCACAGAAGGAACAGGCCGCAGCGGCTGCGGATGGTGGCCAGCACGGCGGCGGCGCTGGGCGCGGTGAGGATGAACAGCACCCCGGCAGGGGGCTCTTCCAGCACTTTGAGCAGGGCGTTGGCGGCGGAGGGGTTCATGTGGTGGGCGCCGTAGAAGATGACCACCCGCCCCGTGGCGGAGAGGGCCGTCTCATAGACGAGGCTGCGCACCTGACGGGCCTGGCCCACCAGGATCTCGCCCCGCTGGCCCTGGCCCCGCACCTCGATGCACTCGCTGCTGCGCCCGGCCAGCACCGCCTCGGCGGCGTCGCCCCCTTCGGGGAAGAGGAAATCGGCCGCGAGGCACCGGGCGGCAAAGCCCGCGCCGCAGCCCTCCTCGGCGCACAAAAGCACACTATTGGAAAGCCGCCCTGCCTGCAGGGCGGCCTGAACGCTGTCTTTAAAGGCTTCGTTGCCCCGGATGCGGCTGAGCATCACAGCTTTTCGAAGCGCTCCACGTTGGTGACGAAGATGGTGGCGCCGCCCACGGTGACCTGCAGCGGATAGGCGGTGGCCACGCCGATGCCGTAGCTGGCGGTGCTGGGCACGACCTCGGTGCGCTGCTTGCAGTGCTGGGCGATGATCTGGATGCAGGGATCCACCTTCTCATCGTCGGTGCCGATCATCAGGGTCATGTTGCCGGCCATCAGAAAGCCGCCGGTGGTGGACAGGCGGGTGACGGAGAAGCCCTCCTGGATGAGGTGGTTGCAGACCTGTTTCGCATCCTCTTTGTTGACGATGGCAGTGATGAGTTTCATGGACTATACCCCCTTTTGGCCCCGCCACGGGGGCGGCGCCAGTTTTTGTGCTTTCATTATACCACACTCCGCTGCGGATTTCCACAAAAAACGGCGCGCCGGAGCTTCGGCGCGCCGCGTGCGGCGTGTTTTTTCAGCGGCCCCGCCACTGGTTCTCCCACTCGCGGCGGCGCCGGCGGGTCTCGGCGTCATTCTTCAGCCGGCGGAAGATGTCCGGCCCGAAGAAGACAAGGAAGTTCACAAGCCCCAGCACGGTGGCCAGCGCCTGGGTGAGCTGGAAGGTGATGAGCAGAAACGCCACCTGCAGCACATAGAGGCCGCCGGCGATCCAGCCCAGCCATTTCACCTTCACCGGCAGCACGAAGAAGAGCATCAGCTGCATGTCGGGGAAGAGCCAGGCGAAGGCGAAGAAGAGGGAATAGAACAGCGCCTCGCTGCTGCCCCAGCCGGTGAGCAGGCAGGACACCCAGGCCCCCGCCATGCCCAGCAGGAAGTAAACGTCGAAGGTGAAGGCTCCCCAGGCCCGCTCCAGCGAGGTGCCGATCCAGTAGACGAGGTAGACCTCCAGCGCGAAAAACAGCGGGTTCATGGTGAGGGACGGGCTGAACACGAAACTCACCAGCCTCCACAGCTGCAGGTGGGCAAGGCCCGACCGGGTGAGCTGCAGCAGATAATACACATTGCTGTTCACCAGCATGATGACCAGCCAGGCGGCGATCTGCCCGCCGGCCACCACCAGCATCAGGTTCCTCGGCGCTTTGCGGCCGTAGCGGTACTGCATTTTTGCCAGCCAGTTCATGGCGTGTGTCCTCCTTTGGGGCGGCCGGGGGCCGCGTGTTGTTTTTTTGTTGTGTGAGGCTGCGGGGGCACTTTCACCCGCATTTTTGGCATTTTGGGGCTTTCCATTCAACAAAAAGTTAATGGGCCTTGAATTTTCCGCCCCGAATGTTGAAAACTAATGGGTTGAGCAGGGGTTCTTAACACTTTCAACAGAGTTTTCAACATTTCTGTGGAAAGTCGGGGTTTATACACATTGTAAACGGATTGGGCCCTGTTTGCAAGAAAAATGGAGAATTGATGTGGTTTCAGCCGGTCTTTTCGCCCACTTCCGGGGCGCGGAAGCCCTCGCCGAACACCTCGCTGGCCTCGCAGATCATCACCAGCGCCCGGGGGTCCACCCGGTGGGCCGCCGTGCGCACCTTGAACACCTCGTTGTTGGAGCAGGCGCACATCACCATCCGCCGGGGCAGGCCGGAATAGCTGCCGGTCACGTCCACCAGGGTGCTGCCCCGCTCCACCGACGCGTCGATGGCCCGGCTCACCGCCTGGCCCTCGTTGGTGATGACCAGCACCAGCTTGCCGCTGCCCGCGCCGTAAATAATTTTGTCCATCACGATGGTGAGGGCGAAGGCGCTGACCATGCCGTAGAGCGCGGCGTCGATGTCGCCGAAGGCGGGGATGCCCAGCAGGATGACCGACGCGTCGATGGCAAGGCTGAGGTTGCCGAAGCTGATGTGGGGAGCCTTGCGCTTGGCGGCGTGGATGAGGAAGTCCGACCCGCCGGTGGAGGAGCCTCTCATATAAATAAGGGAGAGCCCCGCGCCCATCAGCACGCCGCTGAAGCCCGCCGCCAGCAGGCGGCTGCCCTCGTAGACGGGGAAGAGGGGCAGCACGAAGTCGATGATGACGGTGCTGATGACCATGGTGCGCAGGCTTTTGAGGAAAAAGCCGTGGCCCAGCGTGCGCCAGGTGAGCAGCACCAGGGGCACGTTCAGCGCCAGGGTGACCATGCCCACCGGCAGGCCCCACAGATAGTTGATGATGAGGGCCATGCCCGACAGGCCCCCGGTGGCAAAGCCGCCTTTGAGGGCGAAGGTGTAGACTCCCACCCCCATGAGAAAGCTGCCCGCCAGGTCAAAGGCCAGGTCGGTGGCGTGTTCCTTCCAGCGGGACGTTCTGCGCTTCATGGTCAATGGGGACCCCTCCTTTTTTGCGGGATACAGTCCCATTATATCCTATGCCGGGGCAAATGAAAAGCGGCGCTCCCGGCAAGGGGAGCGCCGCGCGCTTTATAAAGAACTCACAGAAGGAACAGCCGGATGAGGCCCAGGGCGAACAGCACCTGGCACACGCCCACCGACAGACCGTAACCCAGGGCGCGGGGGCCCTCCTTGACCAGGTCCCGGAACTTGACCCGCATGCCGATGGCCGCCAGGGCGATGATCTCGAACTGACCGCTGACGAACTTGGCCGCCGCGCTCACCGGCGCGGGCACCACGCCCAGGGTGTTCAGCACCGCCATGATGAAGAAGCCGATGATGAACCAGGGCACACCGGCCTTCACGCCGCCCGCCGCCTTGCCGCCGGCGAAGAGGCTGCCCTCCTCCTCGGGGTCGAGGCGGGAGAAGGCCAGCGCCACGAACACGATGAACACGATGCGGATGATTTTGAAGATGGTGGCGTCGGGCACGAACTCCGGCCCCACCAGGCCGGCGGAGGCGATGACCTGGCCGATGGACTGCATCACGCCGCCGATCATGGCGGTGGTGGGCAGCATGGCGTGGTTATAGACAAGGCCGGTGATGACCGGCAGCAGCACCATCAGCACGGTGCCGGTGACGTTGACGATGGTGATGGAGATGCCCTTGTCCTTGCTGTCGGCCCCCACCACCGGGGAGACGGTGGCGATGGCGCTGGAGCCGCACACCGCGTTGCCCGCGCCCATGAGCAGGCAGAACCGCCGCCCGAAGCCGAAGCGCCGGCCGATGAGGTAGGCGGCGGTGATGGTGAGGGCCATCTGGCAGACGATGAAGCCCACGCCGGAAAGGCCCACGGCCACGATGTCGCTGAGCACCAGCGTCGCGCCGGTGAGGACGATGGAGTATTCCAGCAGGCTGCGCTCGGAGAACTTGGTGCCCGCGTCCATGCCGGGCTTGTTCAAAAAGGTGTTGCCGCACACCATGCCGATGCCGATGGCGAACAGCGCCGCGCCCACCGAAGGCACGAACTTGGCGATGCCCTGGGCGATGAGCCCGATGACGAGACAGGCCAAAAAGCCCGGCGCTTTTTTCAAAACTTGTTCCTTCACCATTGCGTTTTTCCCCGTTCCTCTTGATTTTTTGCCCCTTTTGGGGGCTGGCACGCCTTGATTATACGGCCCCTTTCGTATAAAATCAATTTAGAGATAGCCATTAACTTATCAACAATTCTTATAGTTTTCCACAAAAGGGGGAAGGGCCCGTGGTGGACCCGAAACTGACCACATTTCTCACGCTGGTGGAGGAAAAAACGACGGTGCGCTGCGCCGAGGCGCTGCACCTGAGCCAGCCGGCGGTGACCCAGCACATCCGGGCGCTGGAGGCGGAGTACGGGATGAAGCTGTTCGCCAAGGAGGGCCGGCGGCTGACCCTGACCGAGGCGGGGGCGCGGTTTTACCGGCTGGCGCGGCGGCTGCCGGCCATGGAGGCCCAGCTGCGGGCGGCGCTGACCGAGGGGCAGGCCGCGCCGCTGCACTTCGGGGTGACCCGCAGCATCGGGGAGGGACTGATGCCCCGGCTGGCCCCGGCGCTGCTGGACGCGCTGCCGGCGCGCCGGCTGGAGATGCGGCTGCAGAACACCCGCACCCTTTTGGAAGAGCTGGACAAGGGAGAGATAGAGTTCGCCCTCATCGAGGGCAACGCCAGCCACCGGCGCTACTGCTGCCGGCCTTTTTACACCGCCCGCTTTTCTGCGCTGGGGGCGGCGGAGGGCCGCTGGGCGGGGTGCAGAACGCTGGCGGCGCTGTGCTCCGCGCCGCTGCTGGTGCGGGAGACGGGCAGCGGCAGCCGGGAGATACTGGAGAGCGCCCTGGCGGCCCGGGGCCTTGCGGCGGAGGACTTTGCCGCCTGCCACGTGTTCGAGAGCGTGCCGGTGCTGCTGGAGCTGGCGGCGGCGGACCGGGGGGTGACCTTCGCCTACGAGGTGGCCGCCGCGCCCCTTCTGGAGAGCGGGCGGCTGGCCCGGCTGGCGGAAGGGGATTTTTCCATCACCCGGCCCTTCACCTTCGTCACCCTGCCGGACAGCCCCCTCGCGCGCCAGGAGCAGTATCTCTTCGAGCACATCCGGGACCTGTGCGCCCGGCTGTGAGGGATTTTCAAAGGACGGGCAAAACAGGGGAGGGGCGGCTTTTCCCGGTTTGGGCCGAACGCCCGGACGAACGCCCGGACGAACGCCCTGACTTTTCAACATGGGCGCGCGGAAATGTGAGGAAAGGGGTGGCCTTTCAACAAAAGGCGGCAAACCCACAGGACAGGCCGCCCTTCATATGGAAGGCGAGCAAAAAACATGGGACGAACTGCCCTTTATATGAGAGGCGAGCAAAAACATGGGACGGGCCGCCTTTTCAACATCAGGGCGGACAAAAACGCAAAAAAGGACCCCCGCGAAACGCGGGGGTCCTTTTGTTATGCCGTTCGGACGATGCGATCACTCGTAGAGCTTGACCAGCTTCTGCAGGTACTCGTAGCGCTCCTTCGCCTTCTTGTCGGCCAGGTCGAACAGCGCCTCGGCGCGCTCGGGGAAGGCCAGCTTCAGGCGGCTGTAACGGGTCTCGCCGGAGATGAACTCCTTGTAGTCCGCGGTGGCGGGCTTGGAGTCCAGGCTGAAGGGATTGGCGCCCTCGGCCTTCTTGCGAGGATCGAAGCGGAACATGTTCCAGTAGCCGGCAGCCACGGCCTTCTTCATCTCGGCCTGGCAGTTGGTCATGCCGCCCTTCACACCGTGCATCTCGCAGGGAGCGTAGCCGATGATGAGGGAGGGACCATGGTAGCTCTCGGCCTCGGTGATGGCCTTCATGGTCTGGTTCATGTCAGCGCCCATGGCGATCTGGGCAACGTAGACGTAGCCGTAGCTCATGGCGATCTCGCTCAGGCTCTTCTTGCCGATGGCCTTGCCGGCGGCGGCGAACTGCGCCACCTGACCGATCTGGCTGGCCTTGGAAGCCTGTCCGCCGGTGTTGGAGTAGACCTCGGTATCGAACACGAAGACGTTCACGTCCTCGCCGGAAGCCAGAACATGGTCCAGGCCGCCGAAGCCGATGTCGTAGGCCCAGCCGTCGCCACCGAAGATCCAGATGCTCTTCTTGGAGAGGTAGTTCTTCTTGGGCAGGATCTCCTTGCTGTACTTGCAGTCGGGATCGGCCTCCAGCTCAGCGATCAGCTTCTCGGTGGCGGGGGTGTTGGCCTTGCCGTCGTCGTAGGTGGCAAAGTACTCCTCGATGGCCGCCTTCTTGCTCTCGCTGGTGGTCACCTCGGCCAGCTCATGCAGCTTGGCAGCCAGAGACTCGCGGATGACCTTCTGGCCCAGATACATGCCCAGGCCGTGCTCGGCGTTGTCCTCGAACAGGCTGTTCGCCCAGGCGGGACCATGGCCGCTCACCTTGCTGGTGGTGTAGGGAGAGGTGGCAGCGGGGCCGCCCCAGATGGAAGAGCAGCCGGTGGCGTTGGAGATGTACATGCGCTCACCGAACAGCTGGGTGACCAGACGGGCGTAAGCGGTCTCGGCGCAGCCGGCGCAGCTGCCGGAGAACTCCAGCAGGGGCTGGTTGAACTGGCTGCCCTTCACGCTGGTCTCGGGCATCATGCCGTCCTTCTTGCGGATGTTCTCGACGCAGTAGTCGAAGACTTCCTGCTGGGCGGCCTGGCTCTCCTGCGGCACCATCTTCAGGGTGCCCTTGGCGGCGGTGGGGCAGACGTTCACGCAGACGCCGCAGCCCATGCAGTCCAGGGGAGAGACGGTCATGGCAAAGACGTAGTTCTCGCAGCCCTTGCCGTTCATGGCCTTGCTCTTCAGGGCGGCGGGAGCCTTGGCGGCCTCGTCGGCGGTCAGAGCGAAGGGACGGATGGTGGCATGGGGGCAGACGAAGGCGCACTGGTTGCACTGGATGCAGGTGTCGGGGTTCCACTCGGGAACGTTCACCGCAACGCCGCGCTTCTCATAGGCGGAAGCGCCCTGCTCGAACTGGCCGTCCACATACTTCTCGAAGGCGGAAACAGGCAGGCTGTCGCCGTCCATGCGGGCAACGGGCTCCATGATGCTGCGCACCATGTCCACGGTGGCGGCATTGCCGTGCAGCTGCTCGGGAGCCTTGTCGTCGGTGGCGTTGGCCCAGTCGGCGGGCACTTCCACCTTGTGGTAGGCGTCGAAGCCGGCGTCGATGGCCTTCCAGTTCATCTCAACGATGGCCTGGCCCTTCTTGGCGAAGGTCTTCTCGGCGGCCTGCTTCATGTACTTGATGGCGTCCTCGCGGGGCAGCACGCCGGCCAGAGCGAAGAACGCGGACTGCAGGATGGTGTTGGTGCGCTTGCCCAGGCCGATCTCAACCGCCTTGTCGATGGCGTTGATGGTGTACAGCTGGATGTTGTTCTGGGCGATGTAGCGCTTGGACTCGGCGGGCATATGGTGAGCCAGCTCTTCGTCAGACCACTGGCAGTTGATCATGAACACGCCGCCGGGCTTGACGTCCTGCACCATCTTGAAGCCCTTCACAACGTAGCTGGGGTTGTGGCAGGCCACGAAGTCAGCCTTGTTGATGTAGTAGGGGCTCTTGATGGGCTTGTCGCCGAAGCGCAGGTGGCTGATGGTCACGCCGCCGGTCTTCTTGGAGTCGTACTGGAAGTACGCCTGGATGTACTTGTCGGTGTGGTCGCCGATGATCTTGGTGCTGTTCTTGTTGGCGCCAACGGTGCCGTCGCCGCCCAGGCCCCAGAACTTGCACTCCTTGGTGCCCTCGGCAGCGGTGTTGGGCGCGGGCTTCTCCTCCAGGGACAGGCCGGTCACGTCGTCCACGATGCCGATGGTGAAGCGGGTCTTGGGCTCGGCCTTGGCCAGCTCCTCATACACAGCGAACACGCTGGAGGGCGGGGTGTCCTTGCTGCCCAGACCGTAGCGGCCGCCGATGACCTCGGCGTCGCGGCCGGCCTCGCGCAGGGCGGTGACCACGTCCAGGAACAGAGGCTCGCCCAGGCTGCCGGGCTCCTTGGTGCGGTCCAGCACGGCGATCTTCTTGGCGGTGGCGGGGATGGCCGCCAGCAGCTTCTCGCTCACGAAGGGGCGGTACAGGCGGACCTTCACCAGGCCCACCTTCTCGCCGTGGGCGGTGAGGTAGTCGATGACTTCCTCGGCCACGTCGCAGATGGAGCCCATGGCAACGATCACACGGTCGGCGTCGGGCGCGCCGTAGTAGTTGAACAGCTGGTAGTCGGTGCCCAGCTTCTCATTGACCTTGGCCATGTACTTCTCGACCACGGCGGGCAGAGCCTCGTAGTACTTGTTGCAGGCCTCGCGGTGCTGGAAGAAGATGTCGCCGTTCTCGTGGCTGCCGCGCATGGAGGGGTTCTCGGGGTTCAGGGAATGGTCGCGGAACTTCTGGATGGCGTCCCAGTTGACCATCTCGGCCAGATCGGCGTAGTCCCACTTCTCGATCTTCTGGATCTCGTGGCTGGTGCGGAAGCCGTCGAAGAAGTTGATGAAGGGAACGCGGCCCTCGATGGAGGCCAGGTGGGCAACAGCGGCCAGGTCCATGACTTCCTGAGGATTGGTCTCAGCCAGCATGGCAAAACCGGTCTGGCGGCAGGCGTAAACGTCGCTGTGGTCGCCGAAGATGTTCAGCGCGTGGCTGGCCACGGTGCGGGCAGACACGTGGAACACGCTGGGCAGCAGCTCGCCGGCGATCTTGTACATGTTGGGGATCATCAGCAGCAGGCCCTGGCTGGCGGTGAAGGTGGTGGTCATGGCGCCGGCGGCCAGGCTGCCGTGCACAGCGCCCGCGGCACCAGCCTCAGACTGCATCTCCATGACCTTGACCTGGGTGCCGAAGATGTTCTTCTGGCCGGCGGCGGACCACTGGTCGACATAGTCGGCCATGGGGCTCGACGGGGTGATGGGGTAGATGGCCGCAACTTCGGTGAACGCATAGGCTACATGCGCTGCCGCGGTGTTGCCATCCATGGACTGTTTCGCTCTAGGCATTTTTCTTCCTCCATAGCATGTGATTTAACGTTTCCTGCCATTGCTGGCAGGCCCGCGTTATCCTGCCCGCGCGCACGAAAAACCGGCAGCGCCGGTCCTCCGCGCATGCGGACAGCTTCTGCTGTGTATTATTCTATCAAAACAAATGTGTAAAGTAAACCATTTTCCGGGCGCTTTTTGCCCCTTGGATGCAAAAAAAGCGGCGCGAGGCGGCCCTTTTGGCGCAAAACCGCCCGCTTTTGGCCCTTTGGCGGTTTGACAAGGGTGGGCTTTGCCGCTATGATGTAGTATATATATGCATTTCAGCCCGGGCAGCCCCCGGGCAGAATGGGGAGGGACCCATGGATACGACTTTCATCGCGGCGGCAGCGCCGGCGGGCGCCGGCGTGTTCGCCGCGGGGGCGGCGGCGCTGGTGCTGGCGCTGCTGGCGGGCCTTGCCGCCGGCTGGGCCGCCGCAAAGCGGGGCGTGCAGCTGCCCGCGGCCTTGAGCCGCCTTTTGGACAAGGCGGGCCTTGGCAACGAGGAACAGGTGACCGAAGAGGACCTGTATGAGATGGTGGACGACGCCGACCAGCAGGACCTCATTGACGAGAACCAGAAGGAGATGATCACCAACATCTTCGATCTGGGCGAGGTGACCGCCGGCGACATCATGACCCACCGCATGGACATGGTGGCGGCGGAGGAGAACGCCGGCTGCCGCTCGGTCATCAAGGCGGCGGTGGAAAGCGGCAACAGCCGCCTGCCCATCTACCGCAAGACCACCGACGAGATCGTGGGCGTTCTGTATGTGAAGGACCTTTTGCGTCTGTTCGACGAGCCGGCGGCGCTGGAGGGCCCGGTGAGCCGCTTTGCCCGGCCGGTGATGTTCGTGCCCGAGAGCCGCCCGGCGGGCCAGCTGCTGCTGGACTTCCGCCGCGAGCGCACCATGATCGCCATCGTGGTGGACGAATACGGCGGCACGGCGGGCCTTGTGAGCATGGAGGACATCCTGGAAGAAATAGTCGGCGACATCCAGGACGAATACGACGACGAGGAGGCCGAGCTGGCGGCCCAGGGCGACGGCTACGCCGTGGACGGGGCCATCGACCTTGCGGATGTGTTCGAAGCCTTCGGCATGGAGTGCCCCCGGCCGAACGAGGACGAGGAGTTCGACACCCCCGGCGGCCTCATCATCGACAAGCTGGGCCGCATCCCCGAGGAAGGGGAGAAGGCGGCGGTGGAATGGTGCGGCCTGCGCTTTGAGGTGCTCAAGGCGGGCGAGCGGCGCATCCAGCGGGTGCTGTGCACCCGGCTGCCCGACGCGGCCGCCCCCGGAAAGGAAAAGGAGAAAGCATGAGCCACAGCGAAACACAGCTGGAAAGCCGCACCGTGTTCGAGGGGCGGGTCATCACCGTGACCTTCGACAAGGTGCGCCTGGAGAACGGGGCCGAGGGCACCCGCGAGGTGGTGCACCACCACGGCGGCGCCTGCATCGCGGCGCTGACCGACCGGGACGAGATCTATCTGGTGCGCCAGTACCGCTACGCCCTGGGGCAGGAGCTCTGGGAGCTGCCCGCCGGCAAACTGGAAAAGGGGGAGGACCCCTTCGAGGCGGCCAAGCGGGAGCTGGCGGAGGAGTGCGGCCTTGTGGCCGAGCACTACACCGACCTGGGGGAATTCTACCCCACGGTGGGCTACTGCTCGGAGATCATCTACACCTGGATGGCCACGGGCCTGACCCCCTGCGCCATGCATCTGGACGAGGACGAGTTCCTCACCCCGGAAAAGCTGCCCTTTGCCGAGGCGGTGGCCATGGTGCTGGACGGCCGCATCAAGGACGGCAAGACCGTGGCGGCCATCCTCAAGATCGACGCGCTGCGCCGGAAAGCGGCGGAACAGTGAGCGCGGCTCAAAAACAAAACGACCCGCCGGAGAAAACTCCCCGGCGGGTTTTTTTATGCGCTTTCTGCGCCGGGAAAGTCCCGGCGGTTTTTCATGCGCTGTCTTTTCCGGGGAAGCCCGGTGGGACTTTTTGATGCGCTTTTTTAATGCGCTCTCCTCACTGGGGAAAACCCGGCAGAGTTTTGATACACTTTCTGCGCCGGGAAACTCCCGGCGTTTTTTCGGCGCTTTTTCTGCCGGAAAAATCCGGCTGGTCTTTTTTATGCGCTTTCTCTGCCGGGAAGCCCGGCAGGTCTTTTTTATGTGCTATCTGCGCCGGGAAACTCCCGGCGTTTTTTAATGCTCCCTCCGGGCCGGGAAGTTCCGGCCCGGGGGGCTTTTTTCATTTGTTTCAGCCGCGGCGCTTTTTCACCGCGTACCACAGGCCGAAGCCCGCCCCTGCCGCCGCCACCGGCAGCGCCAGGAACACCGGCCAGGGCAGCCCGCCCTGGGCCTGCCCGCCCGCCGCTTCAGCGTCGGGCGCGGTGGTGGCCGTGGGGTCCGGCTGGGCGCTGGGCGAAGCGGTGGCCTCCGGCGCGGCGCTTGCCTCAGGCGCGGCGGTCTTCACCGGGGCCTTTCCGGGGGTCGGGGTGGGCTGCGCCGGCGCGGGGGTGGGGGTGGCGGCTGCCGTGCCGCCCCCCTGGCCGCCGCTGCTCTGGCCGCCGTCGCCGCCGGAGGGCAGCTTGGGCAGGATAACATTCTCCCAGGTGAGGGAAACGGTGCAGGCCTCGTCGGCAAAACAGCCGCCGCAGCCGTCGCAGTACCAGTACTCCCGGTTGCCCTCCGCCGTGGTGGTGGGCGCGACGGCCTCCACCTTCCGGGCGTGGTGCACATGGACCACCGTCAGTTCAAAATCGGAAAAACTGCTGGCCAGGTCGGTGAGGCCGTCGCCCCGGCGCTGCTCGGAGAACACCTGCAGGGTGTAGCTTCCCGCCGCCAGGTTCTCGGGGACGGTCACGCTGGCCGTGCCGGAGGCGCTGTTCTGGGCGATGGCCCCGTAGTAGAGCCAGTTGCCGCCGGAGTCCAGAATGGCGGCGCTGACATACTCCTGCCCGCCGGCGCCCGCGCCGGAATATCTCACGGCCACCTGCGCGCCCGGCGCCACCGCGCCGGAAAGCTGCGCCGTGGCGGTGAAGCTGCGGCTGCCGTCCAGCAGGGTGAGCTTCCAGTCGCCGCCGGTGTATTCCGCCACCGCCTCCAGCTGACCGGAAACGGCGCCGCTGCCCTTGCCGCCCGCGGCGGCGCTGGTGAACAGAACCTTTGCCGCCTCCAGATTCAGCGCGGGCCGCGCGCCCCGGCCGGTGTAGCAGCTGCCTGCGCCCACCCGGCCGTCAACAAAAACAAGCCCCGGACTGCTGCTGGGCATATCGTATATATCTCTCATGGGCGTGCGCAGCCACCATTCTTTTCCGAGGTTCAGCTCCGGCGCGCCGTCGTAGTCCGCCACATAGGCGGCAAGCTCCTGCACCGAGAGGAAAAACACCTTTTCGTCCTGCATCGAACAGGCCGCATAGGGTTCGCCGAACAGTTCCGAGGCCTCCTCCTCCCGGGAGGTTGGCAGCACCGCGGCGCTCTCGGCGGAGGTCAGCCGGCCGGCCGCAAAATCCTGGCACCAGCTCTGGGCAAGGCTGCCCTCCCAGGCGGCAGCGACGGTCCAATCGGTGTTGAACACCACATCCTCCGCCTGCAGCTGCTCGGTCAGCAGAAAAATGCCCGTTGTGCCGTTCACGTCGCTGCCGCTGTCCAGCACGCGCCAGCGGATGGGCGCGCCGCTCTCGTCGGTGCCGAAGGTGACCCAGGCCGTGGGCTCATAGCACACGCCCTGGCCGCCGGTCACCGGCTGCGGGTCGGTGAGGGCCGCCGTGCCGGACACCACAGCCCGGTCCGCGGAGACAGGCTGCGCCAGAAGGATGACGCTGCCCTTCTGGATGGAATAGTCCTGCAGGGTGTTTCCGTCCTGCAGTTCTTTGCCCTGAAAGAGCAGGCGGACGCTGCCAAGCTCCAGGCCGGCGGACTGGCTGACCTTTTCTCGCAGCTGCTCCACCCGGTCGGTGGGCTCCATATCAAACGCGTATTCCGTTCCGTCCTGGGCGCGGACGGTGAGGTCCAGGGCCGCGTGGGCCTTCAGCGCCATTCCCCAAAGCAAAAAGGCAAACGCCGCTGCCAGTGCGATGAGGCGGGCGGCGGTTTTTGGAGGGTCAAACATCGTGCTCATTTCCCCTTATTGTTTTTTTACAGTATAGTGATTCTTTTTTCTCACACAAGACGCAGGAAAAAAATTTTGCAAAAATTTTTCCGCCCTTGTCCCGGCGGGGCCGGTTTGGCCGAAGCATTTATATAAGAATACCGGCCTTTTGCGGGCCAGGGAGGGACAACGATGTTTTTTTCAAAAAAGGGACCGTCGCAGCCCGCGGCGGCAAGACCCACATCCTCCGGCGGGGCGGACCGGCGGCGCACCTACCACACGGTGGTGAACTACCTGCGCGGCAAGGATTACAAGTTCGATGAAAACGCCGACGAGTTCCACATCTTCTTCCCCACCGGGCTGGACACCGGCCACTACACCCTGCTGTGGAAGATCGAGGAGCGGTATGTCACGCTGGTCGCCATGAGCCCCTTCTCCATCACCGGCTGCTCGGTGGACGACGTGACCCTGCTGTGCGCGCTGGCCAACGCCAACCTGGTCAACGGCTCCTTCTACCCCACCACCGACGGCGAGCACATCATGGTGGAGGTGACCCAGCGGGTGTACTCCGACCGGGAGTTCGGCGAGAAGACCGCCGCCTATCTGCTGGGGGTCATGGGCGGCAACCTGGACAGCCGCTACATGAAGTCGATGGAATCCATCTGCAAGGGCTACACCACCCTGGCGGACGAACTGGAAAAACTGAGCGGGGAGGATTGACCAATGTCTCTTGCATACGACGCTTCCGGCGTGCTGGACCTGTGCGAGCGGGTGTTCAGAAACGACCTGGAGCTGGACTGTGAACGCAGCAACGAACGGAACACCGTGCGGGCGAAGGTGAGCATCGGCGGCACCCGCTACACCATCGTTTGTTCCGCCATGGAAAAGGCCCAGGTGCTGCACCTGTGGGCTTTTCTGCCCTTCGACGTGGAGAGCGAGGAGAAGGCCATGCAGATGGCCAACGCCTGCAAAGAACTGAACAGCATCATGGTCACCGGCAAATACACCTACAACCTGGAAAAGGACGTGGCCCTGGAGCTGGCCCACTGCTACCGGGACGGCATGAGCGATGAGACCGCCCGCCACCTCATCATCGGCATCTTCTGCGCCTCGCTGAAGGCCGACGGCCAGCGGATCATCGACCTCTACAACGACAAGCTCTCCTTCGCCCGGTTCAAGGAACTCATCCGAAGCTGATTTTTTTTGGAACGCAAAAGCGCCCGCCGAAGTATTCGGCGGGCGCTTTTTTATACAATTTGTATTTTATCAAAAATCATTACATAATTGCCTGTCCCTGCATGTACCACACCCCCATTTTCCAAAGGAAGAAGGCGCTCACCGCCGCCAGCAGCCAGCGGGCAGGGCGGGGCAGGGAGGCCCCGATGAGGTAGAGAGGCAGGCAGCCGAAGACATAGCGCCCGCCGCTGATGAGCCAGCCGGCGAGGTAGCTCATGCCCAGGTACCCGCCGCCCCAGATGAGCCAGTGGGTGGGGCATTTTTTCCAAAGGCCGAAAAACAGCAGGGCCATGGCGGCGAAATAGAGCGCCAGCTGGGCGTGGTAGATAAAAGGGGCGAGGCCGGGGTAGTCCAGCGCCATCTGCCAGTGCTGGGCCAGATTTTCGCCGATCCACCGGGTGGTCTGATACCAGGGGGGCGCGGCCAGAAACTCAAAGAAGGCGAAGAGGCTGCCGAAGAGCCGCCAGTTGAGGGCAAGATACCCGCCCCAGCCCAGAAGGGGCAGGGCCAGCGCCAGGGATGCGGGGCCCTGCTTTTTTTCTCTGCGGGCCCGCAGCCAGAGGTATAAAAGGGGCAAAAGCAGCACCAGGCCCTGGTTGCGGCAGAGGACGGCCAGCGCCCCAAAAACGCCGGCGGCGAGCCAGCTGCCCCGGCGGGCAAAGAGCATGCACAGCAGGCTCAGCAGCAAAAACAAACTCTCGGTATAAACGCCCAGGGCAAAAAAGCCGAAGGGGTAAAGGGCCATCAGGGCAACGGCGAAGGCCGCCTGCTCCCTTGGCAGGTCCTGCCCCGCCAGGGCCAGCATGGCCGCCCCCGCGCCGCCCCAGCACAGCCAGCTCACCGCCAGGGCCGCCGCCTCCCAGCCGGCGGAAAAGGGGGCGAGCAGGGCGTGCATCAGCCGCACCGCCAGGGGGTAGAGGGGATAAAAGACGATGTACTTCGCCGCGTCCCCCTCCGCCGCGTAGCCCTCGCGGGCCAAAAGCAGGTAGTGGGGGCTGTCGCCGGCGGTGGTGAAGCGCTCAAAGAAATGCTGCCAGAAGGCGGCAAGGCCCCCGGTCTGGCCCAGGTCCAGCCAGCAGAGGAAGGCAAACAAAAACTGCGCCGCCAGAACGCCGAAGGCCGCCAGCGCCAGCGCGCCGGGGCCGGGGGCCCAGCGGGGGGCGAGGGGCCGGGCGGGGGCGGCGGGCCAGAGGACCAGCCCCAGGCGCTTTGCGCACCGCAGCGCCAGCAGCGCCACGAACAGCACCATCAGCGCGCCGCCCGAATGACCGATGAACGCACCCATAGGCTTCCTCCTTTCAATGGCTCAGCATGTGGACCGCGCCGTAAAAATTAAAGAGCGCGCCCGCCCCGGCCAGCCACAGCGCTCCCGTGCCCAGCGGGCGGCGGGGCCGGGTCAGATACCACCAGAGGGCGAGGGGGATGTGGTCCACGGTGTAGCGGGCCCCGAACTGCCAGCCGCCCATGGTGCGGTGAAGGCACAGCGCCGCCAGGGTGATGAGGGCCAGCGCGGGGGCCAGCAGGTCCCGGGGCGCAAGGCGCTTTTTCGCCGCGGCGCGGACGATGTCGACGGCCCACAAAAGAAAGATGGGGCTGGCGACAAAAAGGCAGAAGCCGTTGAAGGTGGGAAAGGAGAGCTCCAGCGAGGAGGTGAGGGTGACGGGGCGCAGCACGTTCCACAGGTTTTGCCAGAAGTTTTCCAGCGTGAACTGGCCGCCGTCCCGCACGAACTCCGGCAGGTAGGAATGGCCGAACTCGAAGGGATTGCCGAAGCGGATGAAGTTGTACCACCCCAGGGCCAGCGCCACGGCGGCGGGGGGCGCGGTGAAGGCGGCGAGGCGGCCCCAGCGGCGCTCCTTTGCCGCGCCCAGGGCGGCCCCCAGCCAGAGCACAACGGCAAACAGGGCGGTGAAGGGGCGGCAGCCCACCGCCAGCGCCAGCAGGAAGAAGGTGGGGGCGTGCTGCTTTTTCAGCCAGAAGAACAGGCCCCAGACGGTGAAGGCGAAGTTGAGCACCTGGGCCTGGAACCACACGCCGCCGCTGCACGCCAGCCAGAAAAAGTTGGCGGACAAAGTGGCGAAGAGTGCCCAGAAGGCGCAGACCCGGGGGGCGTGGCCCGCCCGCCAGAAGCAGAGGTAGACCCCGGCCAGGGCGGCCAGGGCCCACAGCGCCTGCCACAGGTTGCCCAAAGAGAGGCCCAGCGCGGCGGGCAGCAGCGCCAGCACCGAGGGCACCGGCGGGAAGGAGAGGTAATAGCGGCCCTCAAACACGGCCAGCTCCAGCCAGGGGCGGCTTTCGCCGCCCTCGATGTATGCCCGGCCCTCCAGCCAGTTTTGGGCCTGCAAAAGGTAGCTGTCGTAGACGTTGGGAGAAAGGAGAGTGCCCCCCGCCAGCGAGTGGTAGAGCACCAGCGCCAGGGCCAGCAGGGAAAGGGCCGCCGCCAGGGCCTGGGCGTGGTGGCGGTCAAAGGCGCGGGGCGAGAGGGCAGGGGACACGGGCGGGGCCTCCTTTCGGCGGGTTTTGTTCTTGTGCCGTGACGCCCCGGCCCAAAGCGCGGGGCTGTTTTTCGGTTATTATACCACAAAAGCCGCCCCGGCAGAATGCGGGGCGGCGGGTTTTTACATTTTGGTCAATCCCATGCGGAACTCTTTTCCGGCATATACAGCAGCCAGTCGCCGACGTCCTCTCTCTCCACCACGCCGGCGGCGGCCAGCTGCCGGTTGGCGGCCCGCAGCCAGACGTCCGGCTGGGAGAGGCACAAAGACAAAAACATGGCGCAGAACACCGCGGCGGCGGCGCGCACCACCGCAAAGGGGCGGAAGACGCTGACCAGCGCCAGCACCGTGAGCACCGCCAGCACCAGGATGAACCAGCCGGAGACGATGCGGTTGGGGGTGAAGCCGAAGCGGCGGATGTAAAGGAACATCTTGGACGCGCCCACCGCGGCGAACAGAAGGTTCGAAAGGCAGAGGGCGGCGGCCAGCCCTTTCAGCACCGGGCTTTGGCGCAGGGGGGTGCGGCTGGTCTTGGCGGCGGCGGTGAGCACCGAGAAGTTGAGCACCACCACGGCGCACAGCTCAAAGAAGCCCCGGCGGGCGTATTCGGCGGCGGTGAAGCCCTCGGGCAGGTGACCAAAGAAGCCGCCGGTGAGGTAGTTCAGCTGGATGGAGAAGAACAGGACATAGAGCGCCAGCAGCAGCGCAAGGCAGAGGGCCAGCGCGCCGCCGGGGGCAAGGCGCAGTTTTTCCGCCTCGGCCCGCAGGGACGCGCCCCGGGCGGGGTCGGAGGCTTTTTTCAGCGCGCCCGCCGCCAGCCCGAAGAGGTAGGCCCCCACCGGCAGGCCCACCGCGAAATACAGCATCTCGGTGAACACCGCCTCGGGCAGGGTGAACCAGCGGAAAAAGTTTTCCAGCGCCGCGCCGAAGGCGTCGTCCGCGCTGGAGAGCAGCCCCGCGGCCAGTGCCAGCACCGGCGCCGCCACGCACAGGGTGACCACCCCGGCCCAGACGCTGCCCTTTTTGCGCCCGGCAAGGCCGCGCAGCCAGTCGATCAGCGCCCGCCCCAGCACCCGGATGCGCAGAAAGAAGTTGCCGAAGGGCACCGTGACCAGCGCCCGCAGCCCGTCCAGGGGCAGAAAGGGGCCGGTGCGGCCCTCGGTGAGGGACCCGGTGCGGGCCAGCACCCAGTAGGCGGCGGCCAGATGCAGGGCGAGAAACTCCCAGGTCTGCACCGCGTCGTAGTAGTAAAGGGCGGAAATTTTGAAGATGTAGTCCGCCGCCAGCAGGCCCCACAGCGCCAGCCACAGCCGGCTCTCTTTGGAGGCGGGGCGGGCCACGGCCCGGCACATGCCCTCCACCCCGGCAAAGAACAAAAGGCAGAACAGGGACATAAAGACCGCTCTGTATTCAAAGCCGAACAGCAGGCCCCGGGCGTAGGTCCAGCCCCACAGCCAGCTGACCAGGGCCGCGGGGACCATCCATTTGGGCAGCGGCGGGCGGGAGGCGGCGGGGGAGGCGGGCGGCGTTCCGGGCGCGGGGGCCGCCGGTGTTTCTTTTTGGGCGGGCGCGGACTGCGGGTCACAGGCAGAGCCGGGCGCGGGGGCCGCCGCGGCCCCGGCCGGGCAGGGGGCGGGGGAGACGGGCGGCGTTCCGGGCGCGGGGGCCGCCGGTGTTTCTTTTTGGGCGGACGCGGCCTGCGGGCCGCAGGCAGAGCCGGGCGCGGGGGCCGCCGCTGCTCCGGCCGGGAAGGAGGCGCTTGCCGCCGGTTTCGGCATGGGGGCGCTGCCCGTCTGCGGGCCGTAGGCCGGGGGCGTTTTTTCGCCGGTCACAGCCGGCGCGGCAGGCTCCATGGCCTGATTTTTGGGTGCAGGAAAGGCAGGGGGGCAGGCGCTGCCCTCCTTTTTGCGGGGTTCCATCATCAAACCCTCCTTTGATTCATTTGTTCAATGGGGCCGGGCGGCCCCGCTCATTCACTCAGGTCGGTGACCATCACCCACAGGAGCTGGTCGGTCTCATACACTCCCTCGTAGGGGCGCTCGATGTACCATTTGTCCTTTTCGGGGTAGACGAACAGGGTCTGCTCGCTGCCGTCCTCCAGCACAAAGTGCACGGCGGCCATGTCCTCTTTGTCCGGCACGTCCTGCACGGTGGCCTTGCGGGTGGGCTGGGCGGCGGCCAGGTCCTCCAGCAGCATCCCGATCCAGCCGGGGCCGGTGCGGACTACGCTCTCGCCGCCGTATTCCAGCCGCACTTCGGTCACGTCGTCGGCGTCGGGCAGGGTGAGGGGCCCGGCCTTGGGGGCACAGGCGGCGAAGAGCAGCATCGCCGCCAGAAGAATGGTCCAAAGGGTGCGTTTCATAGGGGTCTCCTTTTTAAATCACAAAGTTGATGGCGGTGCGGCCGGGCCGCTTTTCAGGTGTCCAGCTCGCAGCAATAGAGGACGCGGGCCTCGGCGTCGTAAACGCCCACGGTGAAGTTGAAGGAGCCGCGGCTGAGGATGTCGCCCTGCTGGTCGCTGTGGCGGTCGATGAGGCGGTAACAGCCCGTCTCCACCGGCGGCACCAGGGGCTGGCCGTCACCGTCGGTGAGGTAGGGGCCTGTGCTGACGGTCCCGTCCTCCACGCCCCAGACCAGGGCCTGCACCGTTTCGTCCGCGGGCAGGCTGTGCCAGGCCGGGTCGGCGGCCAGCTGCTGTTCCAGCTGGTCGTCCTCAAAGGTGAGGGCGATGCAGCTGACCCCGTCGCCGTGGAAGCCGCCGTGGCTGTCGTAGGAAGAGATATGGGTCACGGCGGGCAGTTTTTCCAGACCCAGGGCCTTGGCCACGGTCTTTTCCTCGCTGGCCGCGCCGCAGCCCGCAAGGCACGCCGCCGCCAAAGCCAGCGCCAGGGCCGCCGAAAGAAGCCGCTTTTTCATTGGCCGCCCTCCTTTTCGTCCTCCTCGCCGGGCACATACTCCAGCAGGTCGGCGGGCTGGCAGTCCAGCGCGCGGCACAGCGCCGCCAGGGTGGAAAAGCGCACCGCCTTTGCCTTGTTGTTTTTCAGGATGGAGAGGTTGGCCGGGGTGATGCCCACCTTTTCGGCAAGCTCGCCCGCGCCGATCTTGCGGCGGGCCATGACCACGTCCAGATTGATGATGATGGGCATTGCTCCGCCCCCTTCAAATGGTCAGGTCCAGCTCGGCCTTCATGCCGATGGCCCGCTGGAACACGTTTTTGATGATGCGAACGATGAGGCCCATGAAGGCCGCGGCGGCGGCCACCATCACCATGGGCAGGTAGAACACCGCGCCGCCCAGGCACAGCAGCGCCACCGCCATGCAGCACCAGCTGGCCGCCCGCAGATGGTGGACATTGTCGGCCACGAACACCTGTTCGGCCTCGATGTTGGCCAAAAGGCGGTAGAGGTTCCACAGCAGCACATAGGCCGCGGCGCTGGCAACGTAGAGGGTGACGAGGCCCCACACCAGATGGGCGGTGTCGTTGATGCCCACATAACGGCTGGTGCGGATGAACCAGTTCACCAGCCACCAGCCGGCAACGTCGCACACGGCCACCGCGCCGGTGAACAGCAGCACCGCCAGCCGGGAGAGGGAAAGGCTGTTTTTTTCGCTCCACATGGGGGATTTCTCCTTTTTTGACGAGTTTCGTTTGCCCCAGACGAGGGCCGCGGCGGCGGCCGCCGCCAGCGCCACCGGCCAGAGGGCGAGGCCGTAGACGGCGGCGATGCCGTAGTTCCGGTAGACCGGGTGGTAGCCGTAGACCCCCGCCCAAACAAGATCGGTGAACACCTCCGCCGCCAAAAAGGCCAGCAGGATATTTCTGGCCCCGGCCTTTCTGCGCAGGGGCGGCACGCCCAGCATCAGGGCGAAATACAGCGCCGCCAGGGCCAGCCAGAAGACCAGCCACAATTGAGCGCCCCGCAGCTGGCTGAGAGAGAGGATGGCAGTGAGCATATCCGCTCCACCTTTCCTGCGGCGGGCCGAAGGCCCGCCGTTTTTCGCCGCCGAAGGCGGCGGCCGCAAAAAAAAGGCCCGCTCCGCCCCGGCTGTTTGCGGCGCGGCCCAAAGGCCGCCCCCGCTCTTTGAGGCCAGTATAGCATGGGCATTATTGAATTTCAAGTGTTTTTTATCGTTTTTCGATAAATTTTTGTCCTGCGCCGATAAGAGCACAAGATATTGCGGCGGCGGGGGACGGG